>WSSedB1CaDRAFT_10000226_pt1 | contig 26360 bp, 28 predicted proteins | sample WetSurSB1Cattail_FD_9460 | JGI IMG/M metagenome (IMG submission 9460)
CTGCGGCTTCATGGCGGCTACATTTCGGTCACCCTGCACCCGCCTATCATGCCCGCTGCCATGACATTACGCGGAGAAGCCGAAACCTTCCTGATGAAAAAGGTGCACGACGCCATTTCTTCAGTCCTGGAGATTTAATTATATGTATCCAGGCCTGAAATACATTCCGCTGATCATCGCCGGTTTGGCTGCTATTGTCTGGGGGCTGCCGGCCGCGCATCGCCTGCGCCGTCCGTTTGATATCGGCGCGGCACTTCTCGTGCTGGCTGGTGTGATACTGTCGGTCATGGGTGTCCTGTTGACAATAATTCCAAACTTTTTCGGGTGAAAAATGGCTGAGCGCGTTAAAATGATTCTGGCGAACGGAGCGGTGATTGTTGTCCTCTGTCTGCTGTTGTTCATCGCCGGAACCTGGTGGCGTATGCATACCCAGTTTGCCTTGGGGGACGAAGCATTCCGCCAGGGCGAATTCAGCGGAGCGGTGGCTGGATACGAATCCGCCCTGCACATGTACATTCCCGGCCATCCGGCCATGGAAAAAGCCGCGCATCAGCTCTGGATCATCGGTGAGACCAATGAACGCCAGGGTGATATCAACCGTGCCCTGATTGCATACCGTGCCCTGCGGAGCTCATTCTATGCGGCTAAATGGCTAAGAACGCCCGGGCAGGAGTGGATCGCCAAATGTGACAGGAAGATCAACGCCTTGGCGCCGCTCCAGACAGAAAGATAAACCAGCCCACGGAACAACCGTTTACGTTGTTTTGAATATGAAAGATTCCTTCATGAATGATCCATTACATACCGACAATACATTTCCTTTGCAGATCATTCCCCTGGGTGGCCTGGGTGAAATAGGCCTCAACATGATGGCCTACGAGTGCGGCGGCGACATCATCGTCGTTGATTGCGGCCTGATGTTTCCCGAACCGGACATGCTGGGGATCGACTATGTCATTCCAGATATCAGCTGGTTGCGTGAACGTAGCGACTGCGTGCGTGCCATCTGCCTGACCCATGGCCATGAGGACCACATCGGTGCGCTCCCGTTCGTGTTGCAGGAGCTGAACGTGCCGGTCTACGGTACGGCCCTGACCCTCGGTTTCGTCAATGAGAAGTTGCGGGAATACAAGATGGATGACTTGGTGGAACTGGTCACGGTCAAACCTCGCGATACCGTAACTTTGGGTTGTTTTCAGGTGGAGTTTCTGCGAGTGGCCCACTCGGTGGTGGACGGATGCGCCCTGGCCATTACCACGCCGGAAGGGGTAGTGATTCATACTGGCGACTTCAAGATCGACCAGACCCCGGTGGATGGCCAGTTGACCGATCTGGCCTCTCTTTCGCGCTACGGCGAGGCAGGGGTCCTGGCGCTTTTGTCCGATTCCACCAATGTGGAACGCGAGGGGTTCACCCTCTCGGAAAAGTATGTGGGCGAGGCCTTTGCCGAGATTTTTCCCAAGTGTGCGGGACGGGTGATCGTTGCTACTTTTTCCAGCAGCATTCATCGGGTGCAACAGGTAGTGGACGCGGCCACGGCCCATGGCCGCAAAATCCTGCTTAACGGCCGCTCTATGGTCGCCAATGTGCGCATCGCCCGCCAACTTGGCTACCTGACCATTTCCGACAACGATCTGATGGATCTGAAGGAACTCAATCATCTGCCTCCGGAACAGGTCTGCATCATCTCCACCGGCAGCCAGGGCGAGCCGATGAGCGCCCTGATCCGCATTGCCATGGACGACCACAAGCAGATCAGGCTGGAAAGGGGGGATACGGTAATTCTCTCCTCGCGTGTGATCCCCGGCAACGAGCGAACAATCTCAGAGTTGATCAATCACCTCTACCGGCGCGGAGCGGAAGTTTTCCACGAAAAGGTCTCCGAGGTACATGTTTCCGGCCATGCCAGCCAGGAAGAGCTCAAGCTGATGCTCAATACGGTGCGTCCACGTTTCTTCATACCGATTCATGGAGAGTATCGGCATCTGGTCAAGCACATCCAGCTGGCCGGGAAAGTCGGCGTTCCCCAGGAGCGATGCTTATTGGCCACGGATGGCGATGTGGTCTCGTTTTACGCCGATACTGCCACAATCATTGAGAAGATCGAATCGGGGCGGGTTTTTGTGGATGGCAAAGGAGTCGGCGATGTGGGTAATATTGTGCTCAAGGATCGCAAACACCTTTCCGAAGACGGCATGGTGGTGGTGATCATCGGTATCAACCAGTCTTCCGGTGCCCTGATTTACGGTCCGGATATCGTTTCGCGCGGCTTTGTCTTTGAGGACGAGAGTCAGGATTACCTGGAAACCAGCCGGGCTGTTGTGCTGGAGGCGCTGAATGAGTTGAATGAAGAGATGCGTTGCGATTGCGAGGAAGTGAAGCAGGCAGTGCGCCAGGCATTGCGACGGTTTTTCAAGAAGAGCATTGAGAGGCGTCCGGTAATTTTACCGGTTATCATGGAGATGTAATTTCACTTCCAAATCAAAGCGCTATCTTCGTTGGCTCGTCGAAGGCTCCTCAACGTACTACCTGTACGCCTTCGTCGCCTTCTTCCTCGCCGCCTCGATATCATCTTTGATTTGAAACTGAAACAAGCGGGGTTTTTGTGGCACTTTTGTCTCTTCGCAATACAACCGTCGCCTTTGGCGGCCCACCACTTCTGGACGGCATCAACCTGCAAATTGAAGCAGGCGACCGGCTCTGTCTGCTGGGGCGCAACGGCGCCGGTAAATCGACACTCTTGAAACTGCTCAGCGGAGAACTTGCGGCTGAGCAAGGAGAGATAATCCGTCAGCAGGGACTTCGGGTGGCGCTGGTCACCCAGGAAGCGCCCCAGGGGCTTGCGGGAGTGGTCTTCGATGTGGTGGCATCCGGAATGGGCAATGCATCCGAGTTGCTGGCCGAATATCACCATGTGGCGCAGCAACTGTCGCTGGACGGAAGCGGCGAGCTGCTGGCGCGGCTGGAGACACTCCAGAAACATCTGGAGGACAGCGGCGGCTGGCATCTGCATCAAGAGGTGGAACGGGTGCTGTCCCGCCTGGATCTGGATGCCGAGGCGAGATTCGAAGAATTGTCGGGCGGCACCAAGCGGCGCGTTTTGCTGGCTCGCGCCCTGGTTGCGGCACCCGATATCCTGCTGCTGGACGAGCCGACCAATCATCTGGATATCGATACTATTGTCTGGCTGGAAGATTTTCTTCTCAAAAGCGTCAAGACCGTACTTTTCGTGACCCACGACCGCAGCTTTGCGCGGCGGATGGCCAACCGGGTTGCCGAACTGGACCGCGGCAGGCTCTATTCTTTTGCCTGCGGTTACGATGCTTTCATGGAACGGCGCGAGGAGTTGCTGGCTGCCGAGGTTGTCCGCCAGGTGCTGTTCGACAAGAAGCTGGCCCAGGAAGAGGCCTGGGTGCGTCAGGGAATCAAGGCGCGCCGCACCAGGAACGAGGGACGAGTCAGAGCACTGAAAAAATTGCGTGAAGAGATGCGGCAGCGACGGGAACGTCAGGGCACGGCTCGTATCCAGCTGCAGGAGGCGGAACGGTCCGGAAGGTTGGTGGTGGAAGCGGAAGGGGTCTCCTTCAGCTATGACGATCGCCCGATAATCCGCGATCTGACCACTACCATCATGCGTGGCGACCGGATAGGCATTATCGGCCCCAATGGTTCCGGAAAAACGACATTGTTGCGGCTGTTGCTGGGTGAACTGACTCCCCAAAGCGGGTCTGTCAGCCTCGGCAGCCGTCTGGAGGTGCTGTACTTCGACCAAATGCGCGAACAACTGGATGTGAACAAAAGCGTGCAGGACAATGTGGGTGAAGGCAACGATACCTTGCTGATCAATGGAGTCCCCCGGCATATCATTGGCTATCTGCAGGATTTTCTGTTTACTCCCGAGCGGGCCCGCAGCCCGGTCAGCATTCTCTCGGGTGGAGAGCGCAACCGCCTGCTGCTGGCCAAATTGTTCACCAAACCTTTCAACGTGCTGGTGATGGATGAACCGACCAACGACCTGGACGTGGAAACGCTCGATCTTCTTGAGGAACTGCTGATGGAGTATTCCGGCACGCTTCTGCTGGTGAGCCATGACCGGGAATTTCTCAACAATGTGGTAACCAGTACGCTTGTACTGGGGAGTGACGGCCAAGTACGGGAATACGTGGGAGGCTACGAAGATTGGCTGCGGCAGTCCGCTACGGAAGCATCGCCCGCTGCGCAGTCTGTGCGATCGGCACAGGAAAAACCGAAGCGACAGGCGGAACGGCCACGCAAGCTGAGTTTCAAGGAGGAACGCGAGCTTGAAGCACTGCCGGATTTGATCGCCAGCCTTGAAGAGGAGCAGGAAAGGCTGCACACAACCCTGGCGGACCCGAATTTTTACAAAAGCGCCGGAACTGAAATCGCGACGATCAACACCCGCCTGGAAGCACTGGAGCATGAGCTGGCCGAGGCTTACCTGCGTTGGGAGGAGCTGGAGGCGTTGAAATAGGAAGAAAAGGCAACGTGCGCTGATCGTGTCATGCGGAGACAACGGCGAATTTCAGGTTTCCGATGTGGGGGTGTGGGACTTGGGATGGGCCTTGTCGTAAACCTCCATCAGATGGTCGATGCTGACGTGGGTGTATTTCTGGGTGGTGGAAAGCGAGGCGTGGCCGAGCAGCTCCTGAATGGCGCGCAGATCGGCACCCCCCTCCAGCATGTGGGTGGCAAAGGTGTGGCGCAAGGTATGAGGTGAGATACGTTTGAAGGCGGCGATCTTCAGTACGTGGGCGTCGACGATACGGGCTACGCTACGACGGTTGATGCGGTTACCTCGGCTATTGAGAAACAACGCTCCGCTGATAGCCGCTTGTCCCCGGCTTGCCAGATATTCTTCCGCAGCAGACATGGCCTTACTACCCAGTGGCACGATGCGCTGCTTGCCTCCCTTGCCCATCACACGCAGCATTCCGCTCGTCAGATCCAGATCTTCGATATTCATCCCGGTCAGTTCCGAAACGCGCAGCCCGCTGGAGTAGAGCATCTCCAGGATGGCCCGGTCACGCAGGACATACTTTGCGTCTTCCTCAGGCGCTTCCATCAGGGCGGTGGCCTGGTCGATATCCAGGTGGAACGGCAGCCGCTTTTCCTTTTTTGGCGTAGCAATCAGTTCGGCAGGATTCTTGCCGACGATACCCCGTCTGAGCAGATATTTGAAAAAACTTCGGATGGCGGCCAGCTTACGTCCCTGAGAGCTTTTTTTGACACTTTTGACCAGGTGGGCCAGATAGCGCCGCAGCATCAGATGATCCACATCGCTGGCTGTGGCAAGCTCTCCCTTTTCACGCAGCACAAACAACGACAGCTGTTCCAGGTCGCTACGGTAAGCCGCCAGGGTATGAGGCGATACGTTCCGCTCCGTTTCAAGATAGACAAGAAAAACGCGGATCTGTTCAGGCAGGCATTCCATGGCCGTTAATCAAAGTCGGGCAGCCCGCTTTTCAGTTTCCAGACCATGTCTTTGGAATTCTCCTTTTTGCTGACATTGCGGTAGACCCAATCCTGCTTGTACGTCAGTGTTTTGATTCTGTTTGAGGGCATTATGTAGTAATCGAATTCGACGGCAGCATTCCCTGCATTTTTCTCGGGGAAAAATTCCGAATACAGGACACGATAGTCGGTGATGGTAATGCCTCTTTTCCTGATCTTTTCGGCCGTGGTTAGAAAAGCTTCTCGTTGCTCCGCGTCCATGAAGATCAGGCCGGCATTTTCTATTTCCCGCCAGCGCAGCATGCGGTTGTAGTCTTTCACACTCTTCTCGAATTCCGAACGGACGCTGATATTGCCGACGCAGGCGCTGGTCAGCAGGCAGCAGAGCAGTATACTCACGTATTTCACGATTCTCGACATAACTGTTCCCTCTCCTTGCTGTGAATGTGATTAATCAGTTCCAGGGCCAGCTCGACTTTTCCGAAGGGCGGTATTAGATAAAAGCCGCCGGCGGCTTCGAAGGTGGCGTCGATGAACTCCTTGGCAATTGCCAAACCTTCCCTCGTGCCTGCCTCTTTTTCCCGTCCCCGCATGCGGGCACGGACCGGCTCGGGAATGGATATGCCCGGCACTTCATTATGCAGATATTCGGCGTTACGTTCACTGACCAGCGGCATGATTCCCGGTATCAGGGGGATGCTACAGGAGCCGGTCAGCCTGAGCGCTTCGAAAAATAACGCCGGGTCGTAAATCGGCTGGGTCTGGGCAAAAACAGCACCATTGGCAATCTTTTTCAGCAGCCGCCCAGCCTGATGTGCCATATCCTTCGAATTCGGATTGAAGGCCGCGCCGATTGTAAAACCGGTGCTCCCACCGATGGGATTGCCGATTGCATTGACTCCCCGGTTCAGATCGCTCAGCAGTTTGATCAGGGTCAACGAATGCAGGTCAAAGACGGATGTGGCTCCGGCGTGGTCCCCCATGGTGGCCGGATCACCGGTCACTGCCAGGATGGAACGGATACCCAGCAGGCTGGCCCCCATCAGGTCGGATTGCATGCCGATCAGGTTGCGATCGCGGCCGGTGATGTGGATGATCACTTCAATCCCCACCTGCTGCTGGATGAGACTCCCCAGGGCGATGTTGCCCATGCGGGGGCGGGCCAGGGGGTTTTCAGCCAGGTTGACGGCGTCGGCGCCAGCCCGCTTGAGACGGTGGCAGCCTTCGATGATGCGGCTGCAATCCAGTCCCTTGGGCGGATCGAGCTCCACGGTGATGACCTTGCGCTTTCCCCAGGTGTTGAGGAACGATCCGCTGTCTGGATGTTGGCGCTCTTCCGGTTCCGTGATGCTGATCCCCGACGTCCGGGTGCGTATAGCCGGTTGCTTGTGCGCCAGAACACGGGCAATGGCCGCGATGTGCTCCGGGGTAGTGCCGCAGCAGCCGCCCACCAGGCCAGCTCCAGCCGCGACCATTTCTTCCGCCATGGCGGCAAGATAATCCGGGGTGGCTCGGTAGATGTAGCGTCCGTCGCGGTATTCGGGAAAACCGCTGTTGGCATAGGCCGCAATCGGTTTGTCGGTTACAACGCTGAGCCGCCGCACAACCTTTAGTAGTTCCAGTGGGCCGGCGCCGCAGTTGGCGCCGACCAGATCGACCCCAGCCAGCTCCATGGCTGCGCAGAAATGCTCCACAGTGACTCCGTCACTGCTGCGTCCCCCCTCCAGGAAGGCCATGGAGGCACCGACCGGCAAACCGGTGGAGCGGGCGGCGCGAACGGCGGCGACAAGTTGCGGCAGCGATGAAAAGGTTTCCAGCAGAAAGAGATCGACACCACCTTCGGCCAGGGCCCGGCACTGGACGTTAAAGAGCTCCGTCATCTCATCGTTGCCTGGCTCGCGTTCATCCCCTTTGGTCCGCACCAGCGGGCCGACCGAACCGGCCACCAGAACGTCCTGGCTCCGGTCGGCAGCCTGACGGGCAATGCGGGCGCCGGAAACATTGATTTCGCCCACCTTGTGTCCCAGTCCGATGGCCGCCAGTTTGGTGGAATTCGCGCCAAAGGTGTTGGTCTCGATCACCTGGGCCCCGGCGGCAACGTATTCATCGGCCAACTCCCGCACCAGGGCCGGTCGCACCAAATTCAGGTGTTCGAAGTTGCTGTCAAGGCTGACACCCTTGGCATAGAGCATAGTACCCACAGCGCCGTCGCCGATCAGAATTTCGTGTTTCAGTCGCTCAAGGATGTTCATAAATAGTGTGCCTGACTTCCGGTGAATGTAGTATTGGCGCAAGACGTTATTACCCGAAGTTATATGCTGTTGCCCGAATCTCCAAGATAAGGTATAAATACAGCTTAAAAAACTATCCAGATTTCAGGAGCTTTTCAATGCACATACTTATTCAATGGTTGCTGAATACCATTGGTGGCATGGGATATCCCGGCATTTTTCTGCTGATGGCTATGGAGAGTTCGGTCATCCCGGTGCCGAGTGAACTGGTCATGCCGCCGGCCGGATACCTGGCTTTCCAGGGACAGATGAATTTTGCAGCCGTGATTCTATGCGGTGCCTTGGGAAGCCTGGTAGGAGCATATGCAAACTACTACGCTTCACACTACCTGGGGCGGCCGCTGATCATCAAATACGGCAAGTATGTACTGATCCCTCCCGACAAATTCGAGCGGGTGGAGAGTTTTTTCCTGCGGCACGGCGAGATATCAACCTTTATCGGCAGACTGCTGCCGGTGGTGCGCCACCTGATTTCAATTCCGGCCGGCCTGTCCGGCATGAACCATCTGCGCTTCTCGCTCTACACGCTGCTGGGGGCCGGGATGTGGTGCACTATCCTGACCGGCATCGGTTACGTTATCGGCGAAAACCAGCAGTTGATCATGCAGTATGCTCACCAGGCACTGGTATGGGTGGTTATTTTCAGTATCGCCCTGATCAGCATTTATGTCTGGTGGCATCGACGACGTTCCAGTATTAAAGCTTAAAGAACAACAGAAGGCAAAGGGATTTTTTTTGCCACACCTTGCAGAGGAGACGTAATTCATGCAGATCAAACGCGCCGGACGCATCCACTATCTGGCCACCGAGTTCAATAATTCATCCTGTTCCATTCAGGGTTTCACCACCCGCCATGAAGGGGTTTCACGGCCGCCTTTCAACTCACTCAATCTGGGAACCACCACCCTGGACCAACAACACAACGTAGAGGGGAATCGCAGCCTGCTTATGCGTGCCTTCGGCGTTGCCGAGGATGCGCTGCTCACTGTTCGCCAGGTGCATGGCAATGATATCCTGGTGGTCGATACACCCAATGAGGATGTCTCTCATTTTCTGTCAGTGGAGAGTGACGCCATTATTACCAACCAAACCGGTCTCATGCTCGGTGTCTGTGTGGCTGACTGCGTCCCGATTCTGCTGCTGGATCCGGAAAAACGGGTGGTAGCGGCCGTGCATGCCGGCTGGCAGGGAACCGCCTCCAAACTGACTTCCAAAACAGTTGCCGCAATGAAAACCCAATTTGGCTGTAATCCCGAATCACTACAAGCCGCCATCGGTCCCAGCATCTCCCAATGCTGTTACGAGGTGGATTTGCCGGTCAGACAAGCCTTCCTTCAGAACGGCCTTGCGTGGGATTCCGTCACCATACCTTCTGGTGAAAAAAAATGGAAACTTGACCTGGCTGCCGCCAACCGGGAACTGCTGACCTCGGCTGGTGTGCCATTGTCTTCGATCCAGATGTCGGACATGTGTGTTAGCTGCCAACGGGAATTGTTCTTCTCCCACCGCAGGGATAACGGAGAAACCGGCCGGCAGATGGGCTTCATAATGCTGAAATCTTGAAAGCAGTGTTGAATTCTGAATTGTTGAAACTCAAAGTTCACAATTCAAAACCATAATCAGGCGGAGATCCCATGCTCGCAAAAGTCCTCAGCAGCGCCCTGATCGGTATTGATGCAATTCTCGTTGATGTGGAGGTTGACCTGGCCCCCGGTCTGCCAGCTTTTGCCACAGTAGGCCTGCCGGATGGCGCGGTCAAGGAGAGCAAGGACCGGGTGCGGGCCGCGCTCAAGAACTCGGGCTACGATTTCCCTGCACGGCGAATTACTGCCAACCTGGCGCCCGCCGACATAAGAAAAGAGGGCGCAGCCTATGATCTGCCGATCTCCATCGGTATTCTGGCTGCAACCGGTGTTGTCAAACCAACTCTCTTGCAGCAGTTCAGTTTGCTGGGTGAACTCTCTCTGGATGGCGGTCTCAAGGCGATCCGTGGAGCACTTTCCATGGCCGTGGCAGCCAAACGTGCTGGGTTGAAAGGCATCGTCTTGCCGGCCGAAAATGCTCCCGAGGCGGCTGTGGTGGAAGGGCTCGAGATTATCGGCGCCACAACTCTCTCACAGGTGGTGGAATTTCTTTCCGGCCGTGAAATGATCGTCCCTTGCAGCATCGACTTGGAAGAGCTTTTTACCAGCAGTTGCGGATATGGTGAAGATTTCAGCGAAGTCAAGGGGCAGGAGCATGCCAAACGGGCCATGGAGGTGGCAGCCAGCGGCGGCCATAATATTATCATGATCGGCCCTCCCGGGTCGGGTAAGACCATGCTGGCCCGGCGCATACCGACTATCCTGCCACGCATGTCTTTCGACGAGGCCATTGAGACCACCAAGGTCTTTAGTGTCAGCGGCCTGCTGGACAAGGAGCGCGCCTTGTTGGCGGTGCGCCCCTTTCGCTCCCCCCATCACACCATCTCCGATGTTGGCCTGATCGGCGGCGGTTCCACACCAAAACCGGGTGAGGTTTCCCTAGCCCACAACGGCGTCCTGTTTCTGGACGAACTGCCGGAGTTCAAGAAAAACGTGCTGGAAGTGCTGCGACAACCACTGGAGGATGGCCGCGTGACCATCTCCCGTTCGCTGGTTTCCCTGACCTACCCCTCGCGAGTAATGTTGGTGGCGGCCATGAACCCCTGCCCTTGCGGCTATCTCTCCGATCCGATCCATGCCTGCAGTTGCACCCCCATTGCTATCCACCGCTACCGTTCGCGCATCTCCGGGCCGCTTCTGGACCGCATCGATATTCACATTGAAGTGCCGGCAGTCAAATACCGTGACCTGGCCGACCGGGGAGAGGCGGAAAGCTCCACAGAGGTTGCTCGGCGGGTCGAACAGTCGCGGGAGATCCAACTGGAGCGCTACAAAGGCACCAAAATCCACTGCAATGCCCAGATGACACCCCGCTTCATCAAGAAACATTGCGAACTTGACGACGCCGGCAACCGCATGCTGGAACTGGTCACCGATCGCCTCGGTTTTTCGGCCCGCACCTACAACCGCATCCTCAAGGTGGCCCGCACCATCGCCGACCTGGGCGGCAGCGAGCGTATTCGCGAGGAACACATTGCCGAAGCAATCCAGTACCGAAGTCTGGACCGAAAAACCATATAAAATAAATACGAAGAGATGCCCATGAAAAAACTCTACAAGTCCATGCTCGAACTTCTGCAACAGGGAGAGAGCTTTGCATTGGCTACCATTTTCGACAAATCAGGATCTGCTCCGCGCACTGAAGGCGCCAAGATGGTTGTGCGGTCTGATGGTTCAATTATCGGCACCATCGGAGGAGGCAGTCTTGAAGCCAGTGCCATTGATCTTGCCAGGGAGATTATTCCGGCTCGGAAAACGGTTATTCAATCGTTTAACCTGACCAGCAAGGATGCGGCAGCCTCGGACATGATCTGCGGAGGTGCTGGTGAAATTCTGGTGGATTTTATTGACGCCGGTGATGACAACAACCTGAAGATCTATACAGAGGCCGTCGATATTACAGCCCATAACAAAAAGGGGTGGCTGATTACCGTACTGGATAAAACCACCGAAACCAAGGGCATCAGCAGGCAGCAGTGCCTGGTGAAACCCGACAAGACGTTGATCGGCAACATAACCTGCGACCCGTACCTGCTGGAAAAACTGATTGCCGGCCCCGCGAAAATCTCCCTGCACGCCAAAGCTTTTGATGAACATCGCTTCCTGGTGGAACCTTTGCGTCAGGGGGGCTCGGTGTATATATTCGGAGCGGGGCATGTATCCCAGAAAATTGCTCCTCTCAGTGAAGGCGTCGGCTTCAGAACCGTTGTCATGGATGACCGGTCAGACTACGCCAACCGGGAGCGGTTTCCCGAGCCTATCGAAACCAGGGTGATTGATTCCTTCAAGAAACTGCCCGAGCTCGGTATCGATGGAGACAGCTATCTGGTGATCGTCACCAGAGGGCATCTCTTTGACAAGGATGTGCTGGAACAGGTGCTGAGAAGCAATGCTGCCTATATCGGCATGATCGGCAGCCGCGGCAAACGGGATCTGGTTTATGCGGAAATTATGAGCCACGGCTTTGCGAAAGAAGAACTGGAGCGCGTTTATTCACCCATCGGGACAAATATCGGAGCGGAAACGCCCGAGGAGTTGGCTCTCAGCATTGTCGGTGAACTGGTGAGAGTCCGGTCGGAAAAAAATGGACACAAGAAAAAAGACAAGGGCAGCGACTCCACTTCCTGCTGCCGGATTAAAGCCGTATAGGTGCGATACACAAGCCTGTGTTTAGCTTGACTTTAACCGGCCGTTTTGGCTAAACTGCCAACAAATAACGAATATCATAGATAATTGATTCTACTGAAGCATCTGCGAGATGGGGTGGAAAACCCTAGTATTTCCAGCAGGCAGTCGGGCTGTCGAAATGTCTTTTGATAATCGGCAGCCCGTTTTTCTGTTTTGCACTTGGCTTACTGTTTTTACTGATAACCAGAGTTTTTCGGATGCTGCCCGGCATTTACGGCAAACATCTTCCACACGAGGTTTACATTCATGAGCAATGCGCACCACCCAAAAGTCGATATAAGCAAATACTTCAACAATAAGCAGAAGGTATTCCTGATCAACGTATCGGAGACCCGCGATAAGGACCTGTATGAATCGCTGAGTGGTGCCATTGTTGGGCGAACTAGAGATTCCATTGCGCTACAGATTCCGTATCCCACCGAATATACGAGCCCTGCTGATGAATCGCGGAGACATACCTTCAAACTCACCTCCGAGGCGATGGGAAACGGAATCCAGGTGATCGCGGATCTCATCAGGGTTGAGCCAGGCAACATCTTCCATCTCAGAATACTCAGCAATATCGAGATGTATCAGCGGCGCCAAGTCCCTCGGATTGATACCACCATCAAGCTGTTTCAAATCCAGCGCAATAGCTCGCTTGATGTCTACCGCAGGGAGTTTTTGCGAATCAGGACACAAATAATGAATCAGGGCGTTCCTCCCAATCTCGCAATGCAGGAGGCAGCGATCAATCTGGGTGTCGGCGGCATTCGAGTTGAGTGCGAAGCAAGGGTCAACCCTTCTTTGCTATCCATGTTCTTTGTCGGGCTCTACGACAACGAGATACCGGTTTGCGCCTTGGGAGAGCTGGTTTGGAGCCGCGTCGAAAATAATATACGGATGTGCGGCTACAGATTTATCCAGATCAGCAAAACCGACCAGGAGCGGATCAGGGGTTTCATTCAGGCGTTCTGGAAGAAGCAGAATATTGCTGTTCCTGCTCCCAAGTCTAACTGGGAATTGCTCGATCGGATGATGTGTGATATGGCGTTTGTGTAGGGTTAACTGTTCCCAAAATCAGACAGTAAAGAATCCGCACCCACAGGGCGCGGCTCTTAAATTCGCCCTCCACAGGAGGGCTGGCTCGCCACCCTAAGGGGGCGGGCTTGGAGCTGTGCCGCAGATTGGTATTTTAATCGCCCAGTTGTAACTGTTCCATTTGTTGTTCTTTCTTTTCCTGATAGCGGACATACTTTCGTATCATGTCCGCATCAAGACCAACGCTATCGACACAATAGCCTTTTGCCCAGAAATGATTGCCCCAATAGGGCTTCTCCTTCAAATGTCGAAACTGCTGGAAGAGCTTCATTGATGTTTGCCCTTTCAGCCGACCAAGCAAATCGGCTCTTCAACGTTTCAAGTGGGTTGAGCATATAGCTTGTTGAATTTGAGCTTCCCTGCAATGAGGTAGGCCATCGAAATCATGTTACGGGGATTGCGATAACCACGTGCTCTGGCCTTGGCAGCCTGAATTAGGCTATTGATTCCCTCCAGGAAGCCGGTGGTTATCTTGCTGTCAAAGTAGCCCAAGATGCCATCCCAATGTTCCTTGACTGTTCTGGCCATCTTCTGAATGAGACCGATGGAGCTTTCGCTGGCTTTCTTGTGCCATTGCTTCAGAAGTGTTTCAGCCTCTTGGCGATTCTCGGCAAAGTAGACGTTTTGCAGATTCAGCTTATGAGTATACGCTTCGACGCTTTTGTGGCACTGGTTGGCAACCATGGTGTCCAGCCGCGCATGTTCTTCGGGTGTTAACTTTTCAGGGTTTTTGAGAAACAGATACCGGGTTTTTCGCAGAAACTCAGGAAACTTCTTGGCCTCCTCAGCTCTAATGGTACCCATCGCCTCATTCATCACTTTGATGAGGTGAAACTTGTCGAATGTTGTTACGGCGTTGGGTAGTTGCTCTTTGACTCCTTTTATGAAGGCTTTTGACATGTCAATCGCCGCATCGGTTATCTGTTTCGGATCGCCACCGTGTATCAGAAGGTCGGTGACAAATTCTATGACGGTCTCGTTATTTTTGCCCTCTGTACCAAACAAGAGTTTCCTGTTGTCGAGATCGAAGAAAAACGTAACGTAATTATGGCCTTTTTTGATTGAGGTCTCATCGATGCCGATACGCTTGACATCGGAGTACTCCTCTTTGGCCCTGGCCATACTCTCCATAAGCGGGTATCTGTAACCGAGAACAGCCTGGCCATGACATTTACCGGCATATCACGGGCCATGGTCATTACCAATGCCTCGAACAACAGGGTAAAGCCTGATCCGGCACGAGCCCAAGGAACCTGAATCTGCTTTACGCCACAGCCTGCATTGGGACAGTTAACCCGTGGCACCCTGGCATGGAGATAGGCTTCGTATTGGAAGAAGTTCAGATGTCGCCATGTTTTCTCCGTGGTGTCATATGCTGGAGCAGGGGCGCCACAAATCGGGCATACAAACGAAGCTCCCTGTTGAAAGTCGATGGTGATGTCGAGCCGGTTGGACTCTTTGGAAAACTTGACGTCCGTAACTTCCCAGGGAGAGACAATACCAAGGGCCATACCAAAAAGAGCTTCAGGTTGCATATATTAGAAAAACCTCCGGATAATGGATTAAAGGCCCACTATACCATTACCCACGTGCGGCGACGAGGAGCCAGCAAATCAGATATTGCCAGCTTTGGTGGAATCAGCGCAACAAGATGCACATGGTCAGGCTGCACATTCAACTCCACAACTTCGCAGCCAGCATAACCGCTGATTGCTCTTATTCCGTTCTCTGCAGCTTCTTTTACCGCTCCATGTAAGATACGATATCGGTACTTTGGAACCCATACAATGTGATACTGACAATGCCATATAGTGTGTGATAACTTTCGGAATCGGCTGCTCACTGTGACCTCCTTATATTCGAAGTTGCGGCAACAACTCGAAACAAGGATAGCAGTGAGCGGCTCTACAGCCATACCCATCCGGGACCGGCATAGCCAGTCCACATCACCACACCCACAGGGTGTGGGTTTCTACTTCACACTAAATTTAACCTGAATCCGTCGCCTTCCGGGCCACTCTCGCTTGGAATGCCTCCGTTTGAGCGTTTTAGGCCATGGTAATAGCCGTGACGGACTTCATACTTTGAAACTGGCATGGTATTCACAGGCGGCGATGAACTCCGGCATTCCGCTCAATCCGCCCTTCAGGTATCACGTATATGGTCTCCCCCTTTTTTGCAAAGGCTTTTTTGTGATGATGACAGGGACAGGATTGCTGCCATATATTCGGCCTGTTTTTTGAGAGAATATCAATGTTCTCTGGCCTTGATGGAGTCTGCGCGCATCGTCCTTATCGGATTCTCGATTTTTAACCTCCGTGACGATCAGGTTTTGGATACGCTGGTCTTACCTGTTATCTCATCACTCGACAATGAGCCTTCGCAATTTAAGGTGGGATTACCTCTCTTATTCCTTACTTCTGTTGGCGCGAACCAGTCAACAAACCTGATTCGCCAGCAATTGTTGATAGGTGGTGTTATTCCTCAAGATGGCCTAACCAATACGAGTCATCTTTTTTGCCATAGCTATGATTGCTTTGTTTTTACCATGCTCTTTGACTATTCGGTTCAACCACATGCTCAAACGGTCTTTCTTTTTGGCTGCCTGGATCACAACCGCACGGGCTCCATGGACGAGTAGACTGCGTAAATACCGGTCTCACCGCTTGCTGATTCCAAGCAGAATATTTTTGCCGCCAGTGCTGTGCTGCCGGGGGACCAACCCCAAAGATGCGATGGCGGCCCGTCCTCGACGGTAGACGCGTTCCCAGAAATGCGCTGGCAACGATTGGGCCAAATCCCGGCACTGTTTAAAGACGCCGACAGGCGTCATCCTCCTGGCCCAGTCTTTTGAGCCTGTCGCTGTAGAAAGCAATCTAAGTATGTCCAGTTCGATGAGTTGGGCATAGCGCTGCTCAAGCAGGCACCGAAATTCAACGTTCAAACAGTTGTCCGCATCTTCCAGAAGTTCCGGGATGCGTTTGCGAAGACTCGCAATCCCCTTGGGTACAATGATGCCGTATTCACCCAACAGACCTCGCGTCGAATTGACTAACGCGGTGCGATCCCGTAAACATTGGGAACGAATGCGGTGCAGGGCCTGAATATCCTGCTCTTCCGCAGTCTTGATCGCCACCACGGGGATGCGGGGGCGGGTTGATGCTTCAGCGGCGGACATCATTGTAGTCGTTCTTGTTGCCACTCACATAGGGTTTGACATGTTGAGGCGGAATCAACTCCACCTCGCGTCCAAGTTTGCTCAACTCGAGCCCCCAGTAGTGGGAACTTGCACATGCTTCCATGGCAACACAGCAAACCGGTAAGTTGGCAAAAAATTACAAAACATGGTTACGGCGTAACATACGCTTGCGAGGCTCTTTAAATCGCTTGTCGAAACAAACAACATGAAAGATGTTTTTTGCCAAGTCCAGGCAAACGGTGGTAGTCTGCATCTCGGTCTCCTCTCGCTTCTTGATGATGGTAATGACGACTTTCCATCATGGCGCATAGACGCCGATTAGTGAAGCGGGGGTTAGGAAACCATTTCTCCCGGATCTCGTCCCACAGATGCTCAGCCGGGTTGAGCTCAGGACTGTATGGAGGAAGACGCACCAACTTCATGTGTTCGGGAATTTCAAGGTCGTTAGCTTGGTGCCAACCTGCGCCGTCAAGTACCATAACTACGCATTCATGGGCGTGGCGTTCTGATACCTTCGCCAGAAATATCGACATAGTTTGTGCAGTTACCATCGGTAGAATTAATGAGTGAGATGGCCGGGATTTGTGAGACAGCCTGAGAGGTAAGATAAGCAATGCCCCGATGTATTGGCTTCAGACTGCCAGCTTCAGTTGTTCGAGCCCTCGGAAATATGCCTCATCCGGTGTCCGTTTATCAAGTGATGAATGCTTCCGTTTCTCGTTATACCAGGTGAACCAAGTTGTCAGGTCTTTGGAAAGCTCAACTCCCGTTTCGTATGCCTTCAGGTAGATGCGCTCGTACTTCAGGGCGCGCCAGAGCCTCTCGATGAAGATGTTATCCTTGAAGCGCCCTTTGCCGTCCATGCTGATTTTCACGTTCCATGTTTTCAGCACGGTCGTGAACTTCTCGCTGGTAAACTGGCTCCCCTGGTCTGAGTTTAAGATTTCTGGGGCGCCATATTTGAACAGGATTTCCTTAAAAGCTTCAGTGCAGAAGTCGGCATCAAGTGTGTTAGAGATACACCACGAAAGTACCTTTCTGGTCACCCAGACCTGGTTGGAGCGGTCAATGGTTATACCCCGCAGCAGATAGGGACACACCGGATGCTTCGGCTACCGCTTGCTGATTCCCGGCTTGGGAGCCAGGAACTCGAAACCCATGAGCAGCATCAGGCGGCGGACACGGCCCCGGCCAACCGGATTTTTTCCGGCGTGGTCAAATGATCTACCAGAGAACGGCTCCCCATCCAAGGCTGTTCCATATAGAGCTCATCAATCCGGCGCATCAAGTCCAGATCGCTGGAGCGAAGGCCGGATGCCGGGCCACGGTAGTAGCTGGCACGGGGCACATGCAAAAGCTCGCAGCGGCGCTCGACAGAAACTTCGGGATGCCTGGCGGCAATCACCTTTTGCTTTTGCGCCCGGTCAAGTTCAGTCCGGGCAGATTGGATAAAAAATTGTTTTCTGCCTTGAGTTTGGCGATCACTCGGTGCAATTCAGCCGCTTCGGCATCGTGATCAACCTCTTTCTTATTCCCCTTGCCAAAGAGGTCGGTTGCGTTTTCAACTAGTTCCTGCTTCCAGCGATTGATCTGGGTCGGATGAACCTTGTACTCGCTGGTAAGTTCCGAAAGGGCCTTCAATCCGGAAAAGGCGGCCAGGGCGACCTTGGCCTTAAACTCTGCGCTGTAGTGGGTGTGATGCTGCATGGAACCTCTCCTTTCGTTATGGATCGGTTCATTGCTTACACACCTGTCTCAAAAAGCGCAACCATTTCACTTTTGGGCACGCGGCCACTTTGTATCAACAGTTGGTACTAACGAGGAAACTATTGCCAACTACATCAGGAACCAGGAAGACGAACTCTTGGATCAATTGACACTGTTGGTCAAAGAATGACCACCACGCGTAGTGGCCAGATAATCTTTTAAAAATACCGCTTCGAGCGGTTCACTACTTTGAAAGCGCCCGGATGTGACGGCCTCGTATGCGATTTCTGTTCGTCGGGCCAGGACTTTGCCTTCGGCTTCCTTTAGATTCCGCCTCGCGACGGACACTCTTGCCGTTCAGCTAACGTTTCCCACCATCAGGGTCTGTAGAAAACTTGCACCTCCCAATCAACGATCAACCACCACAGTTGATCATATGGCGCTTACGCGCCGCGCGCCATGCCAGGTGCACACGAAAAAAACAGGTAAACTCAAAAGCTTACGTCTTAATATTTGCAAAACTCCTGGGGGTGATCCTCAGAACGGAATATCGTCATCCTGGAAAGGAGGTGCCTCGTTGCTGCCGCCTCCACTGCCCGCTGGTGCACCGGAGTAGGAGTCACCGCCACGGCGTTCCCCCTTGGGCGACAACATTTGCATTTTTTCCCCAACAATCTCGGTAGTATACCGCTTGATGCCGTCCTTTTCGTATTCCCTGGTCTGCAGACGCCCCTCGATATAGACGGTTTTGCCCTTGGAAAGGTACTCCCCGGCAATTTCGGCCAGACGGGCCCAGAGGGTTATACGGTGCCACTCGGTGCGCTCTTCCCATTCACCATTCTTGTTTTTGAACTTTTCGCTGGTCGCCAGATTAAAACTGGCAACGGCCTGACCCGATGCGGTGTAACGCACCTCCGGGTCCTTGCCCAGATTTCCGATCAGCATTACTTTGTTGAGACTGGCCATGATCATACTCCTTGCGTAAATGGGTAAATGAGTTGCTCACTCGATGCCCAAAAACAACCGCTATATTTTTGGCAAACAATACCTCAGATGGAAGGGTTACTCAATATCAAAAAAAAACTGTCCCGGCGAAACCCGATCATCGGCATGGCAAAGAGCAGCGAAACATGTTAATGTTATCAAACATTTCGCTGTGTGAGGCACCCATGTCCCCCACCCTTCAACAGAAAAAGCAGCGTACAACCAACCCAAAAGCAGCCAATCAAAAGCAGGGTGGACGCATCGAGAGTGTTCCATGACCGCCCCGCGCGGGAAACGCCGGCTTCCCTTCCGCTACTGCGAACCGGCCTTTTTCGGCGGCCTGTTGGATGATCCGCTGCTGTTTCTGCGCATCCGCCCCCTGCGCAGGGCACTGCTGTTTGACTGCGGCCAGATCGCCCACCTGGCCAAACAGGCAATCAAACCGATTCAAGCTGTCTTCATAACCCATGCTCACATGGACCACATCATGGGAATCCCCACCCTGGTGCGCCACCACCACGCTTCACCGCGCCCCCTGGATGTATACGGCCCCTCCGGCATTGCCGAGCGAATCACACATCTGCTGGCCGGCTTTGACTGGAACCTGACTGAACCAACCTGGTTCACCCTGCGGGTCCACGAAGTCCTTCCCGACCGTATCCTGCACTTCCGTTTTCCCGGCCCCGAAGGTTTTGTACGCCATTCTGATGGAGATGAGCCCCGCCACAGCCGGGAAATCTGGGCCTGCACTTACCTCACGGTGGAGGCCGCAATCCTGGACCACAAGCTGCCGGTGCTGGCCTTCCGGGTTAACGAGCGTCCATACTTCTCCATTGACGGGACGAAACTTGAGAAACTGGGACTGGTGGCTGGGGATTGGGTCAGGGACCTGAAGAGTCGGGTTTGGAAGGGACAGTGTGACCGGGAGGTGCTGGTCACCCGGCGAGATGGAGAGCGGTTTGTGCAGGAACCGGCGGACAATCCCGCAGAGCTCTACGATGCCATTCGAGGAAAGAGTGCCACGGCCTCGCTGGGGTATGTTACCGACGTGGGCTGGACGCAGCACAATGTGGAGACCATACAGGCCTTTCTGAGCGGTTTGACCTTGCTCTGTAGTGAGTGCACCTTTTTGACCGCTGACGAGGATAAGGCCCGCGCATCCCACCATCTCACCACCACCGACCTGAACCACTTGGTCGAGCGTCTCGCCCCCCGCTATCTGCTGGCCATGCACCTCTCCAAGGGCTACCTACGCCGCACCTTTGATCTCTACACCGAACTGCGTCCACCGAAGGGAACCACTGTTTTGCAACTCCCCAACCACATCGTCCCCGCACCAGTCGGTGTCAGAGATGTGAATAGGTGGCTGCGACCAGTGTGAGGGCATCCAGGGCAAAAACTGAAATAATGCGTTGCACAATTTCAGTTTTTGCATCACATCTAAAACAATCGAACATCAAAATGGAGACCATTAATGACACGAAACCACATACTCCGGAGCATCCGGAATGCACTGAATCTTGACGATGCAACTATGATACATATTTTTGGACTGACCGGACGTGCGGTCGGGCAATCCACCATAACCGCTCTGCTTGCAACGGAAGACGAAGATGGCCATATTCCATGCAGCGACCCGGTTTTCGGTTTTTTCCTGGATGGCCTGATCATCCATAAACGGGGCATACGGGAAGGCACGCCTGCTCGGGAAACAACACCACGCGTGGAGCTGACCAATAATGCCATTCTGAAAAAGCTGAGGATCGCCCTGGACTTGAAAGAGGATAACATGATCACTATCATGAAACTCACCGGTATCGAACTGTCACAACATGAGTTGACCGCACTGTTCAGAAAACAGGGCCACAAGCACTACAAGGAATGCAGCGACCGGCTTCTGATGGGTTTTTTGGAGGGGCTGGCCCTGCATTACCGGGAATACCATTTATGAAATACTCAGCGCGTATGTTAAAAACAGTAGCCGTCTCCTGCTTGTGCGGAATCTGTCTTTGCTTCTGTTTGACTGACCCGGCAGCGGGAAAAAGGGAGGCGAGTGGAGAAGCGAGCAAACGGATTTCAGACCGGGATAAACGGCTGGAACGGGAGAAGCGGTTTTTCCTGCGCAGCCTTGAGGATCTACGGTTTCTGCTTTCGCTTGTGGAAACGGAACAAAATGAACTGAACAGGGAGATTGATGCAATACCATTGCTGGAATTACCAAACAGGGAAACCGATCTCGGGGAAATAAGGGAATTGTTCGACAGCTATGCAGACTGGGTGAAGGAATATGAGGCGGAGTTCGATACTGACCTGGCCATGCTTTCCTCGTCTTCGGGAAGTTCGGCACCCGACGGGCAGTGGCCGGGACGCTACGCAGCCATGTCGACCGAATTCAGGAAGCTTGCAAACCGGTTGTCAGCCATGTCCGAACGGTTTGACGCGGAAGGCAAGCGGCTGGCAGCTATCATTGATCGCCGCAGGCTGCTCCGGGGAAAGTATTCCGCCCTCGAAGAGCAGATTGCAAACATCACCAGAAAACCCGCGGAACGAGGCGGTGATACACGGAACAACAACGATACCGTCCATCTCCGCGCCAGGCTCAGAGTCGTTCAGAATGAACTTTCGGCATTATCCATGGTGACTGAGGACACTTTAAAGCACTATTTCTGTATAGGCGAACGGGTGCGGGCCGAGGCTGCCTGGATGGCGACAAAATCCGACGAATACGAGTTTCTTGGCAACACCGCCGCAACCATCACCGGAACTCAGGCACGGAACCGGCCCGCCGTTGAAGCGGCCATCTCACGCCTGCGGCGAGCCAATGAGCAGATGATCAATCGCATGAAGAAGCGAATCGATACCATTGATCGCAAACTCTCACTGGTATCGCCGGCAGGCACACTACAGGAAATGCAACGCTCCAACGAACTTCACGACCTGTATCTGAATCAGAAACAACGCTACGAGCAGTACATTGATCGGCTCAAAATCCAGACCGGCGCACTGGAAGCGGACCTGGGCGAGCTTTTTGACCGGTAACGGCAGAATTAAAAAAAATTCAAACTATATGTTGTTTTTTTGCATGCCAGATGTAAACTTGCATTCGACAATGAGATAATTCACATCTGTCAAATCAGAATACACGGGCAAAAGCGGAAGGCAAACATCTCATGAACTTCTCAAACCACCTTGAGATTGGACACTTGGTGGAGTCTTTGGTCAAAGGAGCTGCACTGGAACTCTACCTCACCCCGAAGCCGGGGCTTGTGGATCTGGCCGATTGCGGCTCTCACCCCGACCTTTCACTATCCACGATGGAATGTTCCATCCACTCCGTTGCCGACTACCTGCTCGAGCTGTACCGTTCCCTGAGCACCGGAGAGCGTTTCGAGCACCAGATTGCGATTGCAAAACGAGCCGAACGGAGCATGCACGCAATCCTGGGAACAAACACCCACAAGGGCTATCTCTTTTTGAGCGGCTTGCTTCTGATCGCCCATTGGCATGCCGGTTCTCCGGATGAACGATCCCTGCGCGCAACAATCTCCTCTCTGGCCAATGATTTTTTCGACACTCATGGAGAAAAAAGCACCAACGGCCATCATGCCGGAAAACGCTTCAGAGCGGGCGGAATCGTCCGGGAGGTCTTAGACGGTTTTCCCTCGCTGTTCAACGCGGCCCTGCCCGCATTCAGGGCATCCGCCGACCGGCATGGCTGTCTCAGAACCGCTTCTTTTGCCATGCTGGCGCAACTGATGCAAACCGTGGAAGACACCACAACCCTCCATCGCAGCAACATCTTCGGACTCTCCCGCATCAGACGCGACGGCCTGGCTCTGGAACGGATCATGGCAGAAGGGGGAGACTATGCCTCCTTTCTCGATAATCTCAATCGGCTCTACATTCTGAAAAGCATCACCATGGGGGGAGTTGCCGATATGCTGGCACTTTCCTATGGCTACCTCATCTTTCGGGGAGAAATCATCCTGACCGGCGAGGTTTCCTGCATCAACCGCGGTAACACATATTGTCTCGAAGAGCTGTCACCACTGATCCGGACCCGCCCCTTCAGCGCCGTCTGGTTTGGCCAACCGCTTACCGACGGTTTGCAATACGAAGTGCCTTCCGGTGCTCTCTGCCGGGAGGCACTTTTCGAAACGCCTCAGACCGTTCGTTGCACAGCTTGATGACTTGTCCCCGAACCGAAGTAATCTTCCCGCACACATTCACGGCAGTTCTTTTTTCTGGCCCAATTGTATACTGGAACCGTATTGTCACCCCGCCTGCCCCACCAACTCCCGCAGAATCCCTAGATTAACCGCATCCATCTCGCCATTGTCCCCCTTGGGTGTCTCCAGGATCTTGGGAATTGCCGTAAAGCGCGCATCATTGAGGAGGAACCGGAACGGGTTGAGCCCCAGCGTTCCCAGCCCAATATGCTCATGACGATCGACCCGTGATCCCAGCCCCTTCTTTGAGTCGTTGAAATGGAAACACTCCAACCTCTCCAGCCCGATAATCCGATCAAAATCCGCCATGGTTGCCTGATAGCCCTGCTCGGTTGCGGTATCGTAACCGGCCGCAAAAGTATGGCATGTATCAAAGCAGACACCGAAACGGTCCGGATAGCGCGAACCATCAATGATTGCCCGCAGTTCCTCAAAGGTGCGTCCCAGGTTAGTACCCTGCCCGGCGGTGGTCTCCAGCAATACCCGCCCTTCAAATTGCGGTACTGCTGCAAAGAGTTGGTCAAAGGCCTCAATCACCCGATTTAGTCCGGTCTCAGGAGTATCGATCAGATGAGATCCGGGATGCATGACAACCTTGCGGATGCCGAGCCGGGCACAGGTTTCCAACTCATCCTGGAAGGCGGCCAGGCTTTTGTCACGCACCTCACCTGGCACAGCAGCTAGGTTAATCAAATAGATGTCATGAGACACCACCTCGTGCAGGCCCGAGGAGGCATATTTTTCCTTGAACAAGGCAACATCCGCCTCGCCAAGCGGCTTGCCTTTCCACTGGTTTGAATTGCGGGTAAAGATCTGCAGCACACCGCAGTCAGCAGCAAGAGCCCGGTCAATGGCCAGATGCAGCCCACCGGCAATGGACATGTGAGCGCCAAGATAGTCGTTCATTGGATACCTCGTCTGTAAAAAATTCGATAAAGAATGGGAATGATTTATATACTCCAGAATAGTGAGAAGGGGTTGTAAATACAAATAGTTTTTCCTGTCTTTCCTCCTTCTCAAGCTCGGTGCCTTTAACTTAAAAAATCCGATGCTTGGTAACAATGTAATAAAAACGCACAACCCAGGGAACTTTTTACCCATCCCTCTTGTCTAATCATACAAAGAGGCAAAATGCTAAAAGCGATTGGGAGGGGCGAATGAGTGCATTATTACGAATGCAAAACTTGATAGTTGTGACTATCACAGGTCTGGCATTGGCAGGATCGGCGCTTGGCCTTGAGAGACTCGCTGCTCCTCATGACAATTCTGAAAAAGCCGATAGGAATTGCACGATGGATGAAATTGTTGTGACAGGGACGGTCGAGCATGTGGAACTCGAGAGCGGCTTCTGGGGAGTTATTGGGGATGACGCCAAACGCTATGATGTTGTTAACCTGCCGATGGAAATTCGGAAACAGGGACTCAGGGTCAAGTTTGTCGGGAGAGTGTGCTCCGGCCAGGTTTCTTTCCATTTGTGGGGTATTATTGTCGAGGTAATCTCGATTGAAAGAATCGGGGACACGATGAACAGATGAGAGAAACAGAGCTTGAATTTAAAATTATCAATACAATCATGTATGTTGGAGAATGAGCGAATGTTGAAGCGAATAGTGATACTTTTAATGGTGGTGTGTTCTGCTACCTTGGCGTGCGGCAAGGTTCAAGTCGCCTGCGCTCAGTGGACAAGCCCGCCCATCATAATCCAGCAACCGCGATTTCAACCATCGCAACCACAGCAGATACAGACCCTGCCGAATAATTTCCTGCAACCAACAATAAAGGCCCTTCCTTCTGCACCCCAAGCCATCACAGGGAACGCCAACGGGAATGCCGGGATCGTTGGCGGCAGCGAGAATCCAGCGACCGAACCTGTCAGGACAGAACCGCACCCAACGCCGGCTCTTGCCAAAGAACCGGAATCGCCACCGGTTGCTGTTGAAAAAACAGCCCCGGTTCCGGTGTCAGAACCGTCGAATCCCAAGACGCCATGGCTCCTCGTTGCCGGGGTGGTGATCGCAGCTTTTCTCATCGGACGCCGGACGACATAGTTCAAACCCTAAAAAAGGCTGCAGTCGAATTATCCACAGAATAGAGAAAAGAAGGAAACCGCATAAATGAGAGTGACATTCCTGATCTGCCTGGTAATTGCCGCAATCCCGCCCGCCCTATGCAGGGGCGAAACCGCTTTGGGAAATCTCGCCGTTCCGATTGGGGGAACCAACTCATCCCCGCTGACTCCATCTGTCCAGTCGAAGATCACCCGGGTTAGTCTGCTCTGCCCCACTAAAAATGAAGCGGCCAGGGAACAGTACAACAATGCGCTGGAATTGCAGCAGCAAGGCAAGCTTGGCGGAGCAAGGGAAGCATACCTGAAGGCCATTGGGCAAGACCCCTTGTATTGCGATGCAATGGACAATCTGGGGCAGATGCTACGCAACGATGGCGATATCAAACAGGCGATTTCCTGGTACGAGCGTTCACTTGCGGTAAAACCCGACAATGTCGTTGCTCACCAGAATCTTGCTGTCGCGTACAATGTTCAGGGTGATTTGGACAAGTCACAATCGGAATATCTGTGGCTCACAAAAAATGACCCCACAAATCCGGAAGGTTACTACGGATTGGGAATGATACTTCTGGGTTCCGGGCAAACAGATGCAGCAATTGGACAACTGGAGTTTGCCGAAAGGATCTATCGGGAACATGGTTCGTCATTGGCCATGGATGCACAGTATCTGCTGGGAGTAGCCTATTTCAACAAGCAAGACTACAAGAAAGCCCGAGAATACTTGACGCTTTCCTATCTCCAAAAACAAGATAACCCGAATGTCAATTATCTCCTCGGTCTTTGTTATCTCGATCCGTTGGCAGGGGACAAAACACAAGCTACCGGCTTTTTACTGAAGGCCAAAAAGTTGGGTATACAACTCCCGCCGGACATAGCGCGGCTGTTGGACAAGTAACTTTGGGCTTGTAAAGTATTTTGTGTAAATAGTTCAGGGTTTTGGTTTTAAAGGTTTGGCATTCTGCCCTCAAAAAGTATGGTAAAGCGATTCATGGCGGCTTT
>WSSedB1CaDRAFT_10000227_pt1 | contig 26310 bp, 15 predicted proteins | sample WetSurSB1Cattail_FD_9460 | JGI IMG/M metagenome (IMG submission 9460)
CCTTAATGTGTAGTGACTGCAAAGGAAATAAAAAGGGCTGGATTCCAAGAGAGGAAAACAGCCCTAATTTTTTGTTACTCTAATTTTTACCGGACAGCAATAATTTAAAAGTGCTTACAATCTTTGGAATTCCTAATTTACAACTCTCTCAAATCTGTTTCTACCCTTCATCCTTCATATCCCTTTATCCATAGGGTTTCCGAATGAACGTATGAAGGCAAAAAAATCCATCCTCTAACATCCCCGTTCATCCAACCGAATAAACCTCCACTATGTAATCTTCCCAAACACCCTTAAATATCATACGATTCCAGTATACATTTCTCCCACTTTCAAGTTACATTTTCATTTTCCACCCAGGTAAAAAACATTTTCCACCTAGGCCGGGCTGACGCATTAGAAATTCCATTCAGAATCAAGCAATTCAGTCATGAACTTTTCATCCCATCCAGCAGCTTTTCTCTTCCCTTTAAAACTGCCTTTTCTAGGGCTGTTTTAATTGCAGCTAAAGCTATTTTGTTGATAAGTGAAAAGTTTAAAGCGGCATTTTTAGTTTTTCTTGTATCGTCTTCTCTAAAAGTGACATCCAACTGCCAATGAAGATTGTTCTCTATGCTCCAATGAGCACGTATAGCACGGGCTATCTTCTCTGGTTCCAATGGTAATGAGGTAATATAATAACGCTTTGATTCTGTTTTTTTCCCTGATTTCAAGGTTTCACGTGTAGAGGTTAAACAAACCACACTTTTTAGTCCTTTCCAATCTTTGAATACATGATCAAGGACACCATTGGAATAGACCTGATAAAATCTCTTTTCATAACGGCCATGATTTCGCGATTCTGTCGTGTAAGTAGCATAACGAGTGGAAGGTATGCCGGAATGTTCCAGATCATCAAAATAGTTTTTGATCTCAGAATAAAATGTTTTTTGATTTCTTTTTAGACAAATCACATAATCGGCTTTCTTCTCTATGATGCGCTCCACTATTTCTTTTTGACACCCCATTGCATCTATCGTTATCGTGCATCCTTCTAAATCCAAGGCTTTGATTAAAGCGGGAATTGCTGTAATTTCATTTGACTTCTCACTTGCTTTTTCCTGACCTAAAGTAATTCCGTTAGCTGAAGCCCAGGCGCTTACTACATGAAGCTTCTCAAAGCTGCCATCTGCACGAGTTCTCGTAGCACCGCAAATTGTTTTACCATCAATCGGAACAATTCCTTTATATTTACCACAGATTTCCTGAATCCATACACGAAAGCAACGCTCTAAATGAACGGGGTCCAATAAACAAAATACTCGATTAAATGTATCATGAGAAGGAACTCCACGGAAGTTCTTTATACGAGAAGAAAAGAACGATTTCTTCATGTTACCGAATTCTTCTACTTCATACCAACTTTCTGCTCCTGATACTACAGCCGCCAATGTGATATATATGATACATTCCAAAGAATGTTCTTTTTTATGGTCTCTACGAGGATCCTGCAAGTATTGAGTTATGCTAATTATATCCATTTTTATGACAAATTGTGTTTAGTGAATTTGGAACAAAGATACAAACTGTTACATACTAAATCCAAATAAATTACTTACTATCAGAAGGATATAATACTATTACGCTCTTGGTTTTTGGACTTTATTGTAATGCGTCAGCCCTGCCACCTAGGTAAGAATCATTTTTTACGGTTGTAGAAAACAAGTTTAACCTATATAAAAAGATGGTTTTGAGGAATATTTTCGATAGAATGTATACAGAAACCGGATGGTTTTCCGCTTAGAATTCATGAGTTCTCCTCTTAGAGTAAACTGCTTCTCTCATAGCTACTTCCAACTGCAAGAATTTATTAACGGATCCTACGGGAAGCCGCCGATTCATCTGCATTGAACCGGAAGGAAGAATAGACTGCTCGCCTATTGATCACAATCAGATCTATGCACAGTTGCTTCACGAGTTAAAGCAAAACGTACGTTATTGGTATACCGAAGAGGAAGAAGCGGAAATCATGCAACACAATGCCCCATACAACAAAACATCCGTGGAACAGGATGTATTCAGCTGTATCTTCCGCTCGGCAAGAGCCAATGAGAAGAATGCAATGTTACTCTCTGCTGCTGAGCTTTATAATGAATTGTGCAAAGCGAATCCGCCTGCGATGCGCGGGTCAACGGTCAACCAATTTATCAAGGCATTGTGGAGATACCTAGAGTGCATCAAATGGCAGGAAATAAGTACAAAGTGGTAAGAATAAATTGTATGTTGTCTATTCGTTCTTGATGATTTTGTTTAAATTGTTTTCAATAAATCGTGTTTTTCTTTAAATGTAACATTTTAAAAATAATATGTTACATTTATCATTAAAATGTGACATGCGCGAATTAATATGTAATTTTTTTCTTGCTTAAAGACTAAAATATTGAAGACCTTTGATGCAATAGATAACATGGTTAGTTTTCAATAGATATACTGTTTGCCTCGACAGCAATATTTATCGTTGCTGCTGGCAAATGGTAATCAATAATATATTGGAGACGAGTTTGAGATACATTTGGGCAGATCTTGATGCAGTATGCTTTACTGCTAAAGGTTTGCATGATTATATTTAATTTTTAAAGTGATATTATTGGAAGTGTAGAAAATAAATAACAGGACATGAAAAAAATATTAATAGCATTTATGTTGTTTCTGGATGCCTTTGCTTCTGCTCAAGTTTCAATGGCTCAAAGTAGAATTATAACAGATTCAATTTATAGTAAATCACTGAAGACTTATCGTTTGTATAATGTGTTTTTACCTAAAAGTTTTGGACAAGATAAAAACAAAAAGTATCCTGTTTTGTATCTTTTGCATGGCATGTATGAGACAAATCAAGTTTGGACTGTTCGAGGTCATTTGAAAGATGTAATGGATCGATTGATAGCGAGTGGTGAAGCATGTGAGATGATTGTTGTAACTCCTGATGCCGGAGGAAATATCAATGCCGGTCATTGGAATGGGTATTTTGATATGCCAGGATGGAATTATGAAACCTTTTTCTACAAGGAATTTGTGCCATATATTGAGAGCAAATATAGAGTGATCGGCGATAAAAAACATAGAGCTATAGCTGGATTGTCCATGGGAGGCGGTGGCGCCACAAGTTATGCTGAACGGCACACAGAGATGTTTTGTGCAGCTTATGCAATGAGCGCTTTAATGTCTATACCGGGACATGAGGCTGTACCGTCACAAAGAAGTGATGATAAGATGGCTATACTTACAAAATCTGTTATAGATCATAATTGTATAAAATATGTGACTGATGCGAATGAAGATATAAAAGAACAGTTACGCAGTGTCGATTGGTTTGTAGACTGCGGCGATGATGATTTTTTATTGGATCGTAATATAGAGTTTTATCAGGCTATGCGTAATGCCGGAATCCCGTGCCAATTTCGAGTCCGTGATGGGGCACATGATTGGGAGTATTGGCATTCTGCTTTGTATACGTGCCTTTCTTTTGTAACAAGAGCTTTTAATAGATAAAATCAGGTTAAAATGTATAAGAAGTCTTTAATTATATTGTCTTTCTTGTTGTGCAGTTCCGTCTATGCTAAAGACTTGAAATTGTGGTATAGTAAGCCTGCTGCGAATTGGTGGGAGGCGTTGCCTATAGGTAATTCACATTTGGGTGCTATGGTCTTTGGAGGTATTTCTTGTGAAGAAATACAATTTAATGAAGAGACATTTTGGGCTGGTGGTCCGTATACTAATAACAATCCCAAAGGGAGAGTAGCTTTACCTAAAATACGTAGTTTGATTTTTCAAGGAAAAGCAAGTGAAGCAGAAAAATTGATAAATGAAACTTATCTGACAAAGCAAAATGGTATGCGTTACTTGCCATTAGCTAATTTGTATCTTGATTTTCCCGTGCACGGTCAAGTTTCCGATTATTATCGTGATTTGAATTTGGAGAATGCAACGACGACAACAAAATATGTGGTGGATGGTGTTACATTTACGCGTACGGTCTTTGCATCAATGACGGATGGAGTAATTATTATGCATATGCAGGCTAGTAAACCAAAAGCTTTAAATTTCTCGATTAGGTATGGTTGTCTTTTAAAATCAAAGGTATATGCGAAAAGCAACAAACTTATATTAGATTGCAACGGAGAGCCTCAGGATGGGATTCAGGCTGCTTTACGTGCTGAATGTCAAACAGAGGCAAAAACGGATGGGAAGGTTCATTTTACCGAAACGGAAATGACTATTAGTAATGCTACGGATGCCGTAATTTATTTATCTGCCGCTACTAATTTTGTTAATTATCATAATGTTACAGCAAATGAATCAAAACGCGCTGCTTCTATTTTATCTAAAGCTCTTCGCATTCCTTATGCAACAGCTCTGAAAAATCATATATCATATTATAAAAGGCAATTTGATCGTGTCGTATTAAATCTTGAAAGTAGCGATGCTTCAAAAATGGAAACTCCCACACGTGTAGAACATTTTGGTGAAGGCAAAGATATGTCTTTAGCCGCTTTGCTGTTTCAGTATGGTCGTTATTTATTAATTTCATCTTCACAACCGGGTAGCCAGCCGGCAAATTTGCAAGGCAAATGGAATAAAGAGTTATATGCCCCATGGGATAGTAAATACACATTGAATATCAATGCTGAAATGAATTATTGGCCGGCTGAGGTTACAAACTTAAGTGAAGCCTCGGATCCATTATTTGATATGATCAAAGATTTGTCTGTAACCGGAAGTGAAACTGCAAAAGTTTTGTATGGTGCCAGAGGGTGGGTCGCTCATCATAATACAGACATCTGGCGTGCATGTGGTCCTGTTGATGCCGCTTATTTTGGGATGTGGCCAAATGGTGCAGCATGGTTGAGCCAACATTTATGGCAACATTATCTTTTTACAGGGGATAATAATTTCTTGAGTAAATATTATCCGATATTGAAAGGCACGGCTGATTTTTATTTGGATTATATGGTGGAACATCCGAAATACAAATGGATGGTAACAGTTCCGTCAATGTCGCCCGAACATGGTCCTAAAGGAAATGGTTCAACAATAACAGCTGGTTGTACAATGGACAATCAAATTGCTTTTGATGCTCTCAAAAATACATTATTAGCCTCTCGGATTATCGGTGAGCGTAAGACTTATCAGGATTCGTTGATTGATTTATTAAATAAAATGGCTCCAATGCAAATTGGACAGTATAATCAATTGCAAGAATGGTTGACAGATTCTGATGATCCTCATGATAATCATCGGCATGTTTCACAATTATACGGATTATACCCTAGCAATCAAATATCTCCTGAATTGAATCCTGAATTGTTTCAAGCTGCTAAGACGACTTTGATACAACGTGGAGATATGGCTACAGGGTGGAGTTTAAGTTGGAAACTAAATTTATGGGCACGTTTGTTGGATGGTAACCATGTTTTTAAGATTATACAGGATCTACTTCATATATTGCCTAATGATGGGGAACAGAAAAATTATCCCGAAGGTAGAACATATCCTAATTTGTTTACGGCTCATCCTCCTTTTCAAATTGATTGTAATTTCGGATATACGGCAGGAGTCGCAGAGATGTTGTTGCAAAGTCATGATGGAGCTGTACAATTATTACCGGCATTACCTGATGCATGGAGAAGCGGTAGCGTAAAAGGGCTTGTTGCGCGTGGGGGATTTGTTGTTGATATGGAATGGGATGGAGCTCAACTAACTAAAGCCGTGATTCATTCCCGTATCGGAGGAGTGTTGCGCATTCGTTCGTATGTCCCGCTTCAAGGAAAAGGATTAAAGAAAGCAAGTGGCAGTTGCCCAAATCTTTTTTATGCTTCTGCGGAGATCAAAACGCCATTAAAAGCAATAGGGCTGAATCCACAGTCCCCGATTCTTTATCATACGTATGAATACGATGTTGAGACTCAATCGGGAGAGGACTATATGGTAGAACGTTGTGCAATAAATTAATGTTTTTGAAATGAAAAGAAGAAAATGTATACTATTTCTACTCGGGCTATTATTTGTACAGGTAAATAATTTGCTTGCTCAAAACCCAATTATCAGAGATCAATTTTCTGCAGATCCTTCTGCCAGAGTTTTTGAGGGGAAAGTCTATGTCTATCCTTCTCATGATATATTGGCTCCAAGCGATTATCCTCGTAAGGATTGGTTTTGTATGGCTGATTATCATGTTTTTTCATCAAGTAATCTTGTTGACTGGACAGATCATGGTATTATCTTAAGCCAAAATAGAGTTGATTGGGTTAATGCGAAGTCGTATAGCATGTGGGCTCCCGATTGTATGTTCAAAGATGGTAAATATTATTTGTACTTTCCTGCAATTTCAAAAGATTCGTTTAATACTGTTGGCGTAGCTGTGGCAGATAAGCCTTATGGTCCGTTTGTTCCTCAAGAAAAACCGATTAAGGGTGTCAAAGGCATTGACCCAAATCCGTTTATTGATAAAGACGGGCAAGCCTATTTGTATTGGGCTGCCGGTAACATATTTGTAGCTAAGTTAAAACCGAATATGTTAGATCTGGCTTCAGAACCTAGAGCAATTAAAGAATTGCCGGAAGGATTTAAAGAAGGGCCTTATTTATTTGAGAGGAATGGTATTTATTATCTTACTTATCCTTTCGTCCTGCATAAGCGAGAGTCACTTGCTTATTCGATTAGTGATAATCCTATAGGCCCGTTTGAATATAAGGGTGTGATAATGGATCAATCAGCTACCTGTTGGACGAACCACCATTCCATTATTAAATATAAGGGTCAGTGGTATTTATTTTATCATAACAATGATTTATCAGAGTTTGATAAAAATAGATCTGTAAGGATTGATAGTTTGTTTTTTAATAATGATGGCACAATCCGGAAAGTTATTCCGACTTTGAGAGGAGTTGGCCTGTCTGATGCTTTACAAAAGATTCAGATAGATAGATATAGTAAATTAAGTAAGTTTGGAGTATTCATAGATTTTATCGATAATAGTAATAAGCTTGAAGGATGGAAAGTAATATTTAAAAGAAAAAACGCTTGGGTGCAATACAATAGTGTAGATTTTGCAAACAATTGCCCTCAAAGTGTAGATATACGAGCTTCATCAAAGCGGGGAGGTACTATTCAAATTCTTTTGGATAGTTTGAAGGGGCCGATTATTGCTGAAGTAAATGTCCTTTCGGGGAGTAATTGGAGTGAAATTAAGTCACCTGTAAGTATATGTAAGGCAGGAGTTCATAATTTGTACATCCTCATGAAAAATGGAGATGGCGTTGAAATAGATTGGTTGAAATTTGAGAAATAATATTTATAATAATTTTTTAAAATTGTAATACTATGATGAGATATCTTTTATTTTTATTATGTACAGTTTTTTGTGAGGCGATGTCGGCACAAGTTCCAGCTGAAACAAATGTCTCAAAAGGTAAATATCCTGCTATTTTGCCGGATAATAGAGTGGAGTTTCATGTAAAAGCCCCAAATGCGCTAAAAGTCCAAGTTGATCTTGGTAAACAGTATGATATGACGAAGGATAATGATGGAGAATGGAGGGTTGTTACAGAACCTCAAGGATCTGGAATTCATTATTATAGTCTTATTATTGATGGCGTCTCGGTTGCCGATCCTGCAAGCGAATCATTTTACGGATGTAGCAGAATGATGAGCTGTATCGAAATTCCTTATTCTAAAGGTGAAAATCAGTATGAAGTGGCCAATGTTCCTCATGGTGATGTCCGTACCAAGTATTACTTTTCAACAACAACTAATTCTTGGCGTAAAATGTATATTTACACTCCTGCCGGATATGATAAAAATGTCTCAAAAAAATATCCTGTTCTTTATATAATGCATGGAGGAGGTGAGGATGCCCGCGGATGGGTACAACAAGGTCGAATGGATATTATTTTAGATAATTTGATAGCCGCCGGTAAAGCTTTACCGATGCTTGCGGTCAGTTTTGATGCGAATGTAGGAGGATATGCCGGTATTGAGAAAGAAATAATGAAGAACGTAGTTCCTTTTGTCGAATCAAATTATAGAGTTGATGCATCTCCGGATAAACGGGCTTTGTCCGGGCTTTCGATGGGAGGTATCTTTACATTGTATGTGGGTATTCCGCATAATGATTTTTTCCATTATTTAGGCGTTTTCAGTTCAGGATGGTTTTCTCAAAAAAACTCATTCTTTGGTAATGGAGATGAAGCTGAGGCTAGTTATGCTTATCTAAAGGCCAATAAAGCAACATTCAATAAAAATATGAAGCTTTTTTGGATATCCATTGGTGGAAAAGAGGATATTGCTTTTAATAATTGTCAGATTATGAGAAATAAATTTGATGGAATAGGTATTAAATATGAATTTTATGATAGCCAAAAAGGAGGTCATACATGGCCTGTGTGGAGGAATGATTTATATTTATTTGCTCCACGATTATTTAAGTAATGCCAGTTTGATATAATTAATGATGAACAAAATCAATGTCAACACAATTTGATACATTAAAATTAAAGCTCTTGAAAATTAGAATAGCAAAATGCCTAAGCATTCTTTGTTTGATAATCTTACCGATCAAAGCATCTGTTCCCATGCAACCATGGCAGAGAGGAGCTTTTGAAACAGGTAAGTACCGGAATTTATTTGCAGAAATGGGATATTCACAACAAGCTATTGATGCAAAGTTAAACGAAGTATTTCAGGGCGTGTTTGAAGGGCCTAACAAAGTCTATTTTAAAGTGGGCGATTCATTGGCATACATTTCTGATATAAAGAATCATGATGTGCGCACTGAAGGTATGTCTTATGGCATGATGATTGCCGTGCAATTCAATAAAAAAGACATATTTGACCGTCTATGGCGATGGAGCAAAAAATACATGCAACTTAAAGAGAGTCCTTCAAAAGGATATTTTGCATGGAGCTGCAAAACTGATGGAACACATAAGGCAGAAGTTCCGGCATCAGATGGAGAACTTTATTTTATCACTTCATTGATTTTTGCATCAAATAGGTGGGGGAACAATTTGGGTATCAATTATCTTGCAGAGGCACAATACATACTAAACAGCTCAATGGAAAAGAACAATGAGAACGGAGTTACACCTCTCATTAATCCAAAATTCAAAATTATATCTTTTGTTCCCAATGGTTTCGGAAGCAAGTTCACCGATCCATCCTATAACATTCCTTCGTTTTATGAAGTATGGGCACGTTGGGCAAACGACGGACGTTCGGATTATTGGAAAGAATGTGAAAAGATTTGTCGTAAATATCTTCATCATGTAATTAATCCTGTAACAGGATTAAATCCTGATTATAGCAATTTTGACGGATCTCCATTGAAATTTAGGGGAAGAGGCATTGGCGATGCTTTTCGATTCGATTCTTGGCGTGTTCCGATGAATATTGCTTTAGATTATTCATGGTCATGTGCTGACAAGGAATGGCAGCAAAGTTATGGTAACAAAATTCAAGATTTTCTTTATTCAAAGGGCATTGATTCTTTTGTTGATCAATACAATGTGGATGGTACGCAAGTCAAGGAAATAATGAAGGCTGGCGATGACCATAAAGCGCTACTTCACTCTTTAGGCTTGGTCGCCACTTCTGCGGCGGTTTCTTTGGTTTGCACTCATAATAAAAGTCGTGAATTTGTGGAACGTTTATGGAACTCAAAGCATGTTCCTTATGCAGATGGCTATTTTGATGCCTATTATGACGGGTTGTTAAGACTATTTGCATTCATGCATCTGAGTGGGAAATATAGGATTATTGAACCGGAGAAGAAATAAGTATTGAAGATTATGAGACAAATATTATTTGAAATGAGCCGCTTTTTAGTGACGTTAGCATTCTGTTCGATAATTTTTCCCGTGTCAATAAAAGCTGAGGAAAATGTTCATATATCAATTCAACCTGTAAAGGGAGGTTTCTCTCTGACTAATTGTTCTATTATTGATGATGAAAGTGATTTTTTTGTTGTAAAAAAAACGGCATCATTGTTTGCTGTGGATATTGAATCCGCCACAGGAATTAAACCGATTGTCAGTAACCATATCAGTAATCTCAAAGGTAGGATTATTTTATTGGGTACGTTGGGACATAATAAACTTATTGATCAATTAGTGAATAATGGCAAGTTGAATATCTCTGATATTAAAGGTGGCTGGGAACAATTTAAAATTCAACGGATCAACAACCCCTTTAAAGGCGTTCAGCAGGCTTTAATAATTGTAGGCAGTGATCGTAGAGGTACAGCTTATGGTGCTCTTTCAATCAGTGAGGCAATTGGTGTAAGTCCATGGTCCTGGTGGGCTGATGTTCCGATAAAAAAACATGCACGAGTATATGTTACCTCCAATGTTACGTCTAAAACTCCATCTGTCCGTTATCGTGGTATTTTTATTAACGATGAGGATTGGGGATTAAAGCCTTGGTCAACCTCTAATTATGAAAAAAAATTAGGGGATATCGGACCAAAAACGTACGCTCGCGTTTGTGAATTGATTCTTCGTTTAAAAGGAAACATGCTTGCTCCGGCCATGCACAGCTGCACGGGTGCTTTTTATTCTCATCCGGAGAGTAAAGTGGTAGCAGATCAATATGGCATCATTATTACTACTTCTCACTGTGAACCATTGCTATTTAACAATGCTGCCAAATCAGAATGGGATAGCAAACGTGATGGCGAATGGGATTATAAGACAAACCGGAAGACTATCTTGAAAAAGATGGATAACCGTGTTAAAGAAGCATCTCCTTATGAAAATATCTACACTATCGCTATGCGTGGCGTACATGATGAAGGAATGAGAGGCGGACTTTCTAATGAAGAAAAGGTTAAAGTTTTAACTCAAGTAATGTTTGATCAACGGAATATTCTTCAAAAATACCTTGATAAACCGGCTAACGAAATACCTCAAATTTTTGTTCCCTATAAAGAGGTACTTGATGTCTATGAATTAGGATTAAAAGTTCCTGAAGATGCAACTTTGGTTTGGCCAGATGATAATTACGGATATATAAAGCGCTTGAGTAATCCGGAAGAACAAAAACGTAGTGGTCGTGCCGGTGTTTATTATCATTTATCTTATTTGGGAGTGCCTCATGATTATTTATGGCTTAATACCACTCCTCCTGTTTTAATGTACGAAGAATTACATAAAGCGTATGTAACAGGCGCTGATCGTTATTGGCTGTTGAATGTAGGTGATATCAAACCAGCAGAATTAGGCATTCAAACATTTTTTTCTATGGCTTGGGATATTAATAAATATAATATGTCAAACATCAATAAGATGCAAAGCAACTATCTTTCTTCTATTTTCGGTATGAAATATGAAAAAGATTTTCAAGACTTGCTTGATACTTATTATCGTTTGGCATGGAGTAGAAAACCTGAATTTATGGGTTGGGAATATGAATGGGACAGTGACGAGAATGTGAAATTGAAAGATACTGATTTTTCTTTTGAGAACTATAATGATGCTCAGCAGCGTTTAACAGATTATTGCCGCATTTCAAATAAGGCTAATCAAATAATGAAAATATTGCCGGAAAGCTATCGTCCGGCATTCTATGAAATGATTGCATATTCGATTATGGGCTCTTATCAAATGAATCGTAAATTTTTGATGGCTCAATTAAATCATGAGTTGGCTAAGAAAAATAATATTTCAACTAATTGGGCTGCTAGTGAAGCTCAAGCCGCATATGATAGTTTGAATAATCTGTCAGCTCACTATAATAATATGTTAAACGGGAAATGGAAGGGAATGATGGCTCTTCCTTCCGGATTCTGTGCTAAATATCAAGAAATGCCGAATGTAGTCAGGATGGAGAGTTCTGGCTTGCATCCATATAATCTTGTACCTGAAAAGGCAAAGAATAAGTTGATAGATTGCACGGTTATCAATTTAAAGAAATATGTCAATAAATTTACTACTCAAGACCGCACTATTAATGTAGTAGAAGGCCTTGGATATGATTGGAATGCTATTCAGCTAGGTAAAAGCGAAGAAACACCTGTTGACCCGAAAAAGCCGAATGCTCCACGAATTGATTATACATTTTCAGGTGTTGATGCTGATAAGGTAACGGTATACGTTTATGCCTTGCCATTTTTCCCTCTTTATGATGGAAAGGGAACTTGTTATGGAATCTCTGTGGATGGCGCTCCTGTTCAAGTTACGCAAACTACAGCAAAAGAATGGACTCCGTTATGGAAAAATCAAGTCATTAAAAATGGGGCTGTTTTTAAGGCAACATTCTCCATTATAAAGACTCCTAAACATATATTCTCATTAGTCTATGGAGATCCGGGTGTTATTATAGAACGTGTTGTCATAGATTGGGGTGGACTAAAGACAACTTATGTTGGTCCGTCTGTTCAATAATAATAAGATTATTTTGATTAGTTACTAATGATGAGCTATTAGTCAATGAAATATGCAACATGGTATATAATTTATGTAACATTCTTTCTGTCGATTCAAGAACAAGTATTGTACTTTTGCAAAAGTAGATATATTTTTAATGACTATTATAAATATTTTAAATAGCTAATACCATGAATAAAGAGATCAGATGCGTTACAATTGGATTGTTTATGAATCTATGTAGCGTTTGTATAATGGCGCAAAATCCCATTATACAAACTTGTTATACGGCAGACCCTGCTCCAATGGTGCATAATGGTACTGTTTATTTATATGCAGATCATGATGAAGACAATTCTAAGTATTATGTAATGAATGACTGGAAGGTTTATTCTTCTACTGATATGGTTAATTGGACGGATCATGGTTCTCCATTGCGTTATACGGATTTTAAATGGAGTGATGGTCAGGCTTGGGCCAGCCAATGTGTTTATAGAGATGGGAAGTATTATTGGTATGTCTGTTGTCATTCAAAAATGCTGAATCATCATGCTATCGGAGTTGCTGTGAGCAATAGTCCTTACGGACCGTTTAAAGATGCATTGGGAAAACCGTTAGCATCTTTAAGTTGGGCAGATATAGACCCTACAGTGTTTATTGATGATGATGGACAAGCTTATCTTTATTGGGGAAATAGCGGACTTTGGTATGTGAAGTTGAATAAAGATATGATTTCTTATAGTGGAGATATTGTGAAGGTGGATGTAAAAGATAAAAAAGCATTTGCTCCTATTTATGTTGAAGCACCGTGGTTGAATAAGCACAACGGAGTTTACTATTTGAGTTATGCTGCAGGTGGTATCCCTGAACATATTGCTTATTCAACAAGTAATAGTCCGACCGGTCCGTGGAAATATCAAGGAGTAATGATGCCTCAACAAGGAGGTAGCTTTACAAATCATGGTGGAATGATTGATTTTAAAGGAAAGTCTTATTTCTTTTATCATAATGGAGCATTACCTGGAGGAAGTGGATTTACACGTTCAATTTGTGTGGATCCGTTTACTTATAATAGCAATGGAACAATCTCTCCATTTAATATGACGAAAGAAGGAGTAAAAGATCCCGTTGGTTACCTCAACCCTTATAAACGTGTCGAGGCTGAAACCATGGCATGGTCTGAAGGAGTGAAGACTGCTCAAGGCGAGAGAACAAGAGTTTACGTTACCTCTATAGATAATGGAGATTACATTAAAGTGAGATCTGTGAATTTTGGGAAAAAGGAGGCTAAAACTTTTGCTGCCTGTGTAGAAGGTCAAAAAGGTGGAATAGTTGAATTGCGTATGGATCAGAGAAACGGTCCCATCATCGGTACACTGAAAGTTTCAGCCAATTCGCAATGGATGGTACATCGTACTCTCATAACAGGAAAGACCGTTGGCATCCATGACCTTTATCTGATTTTTAAAGGTAAGCAGGACCTTTTTAATTTCGATTATTGGCAATTTAACAAATAACAATTGATTATAAATAAATTTAAAGATTGAAGCAGTACTGGTTTTTATATATTGCTTTGTATAAAAAACTAAAAGATGAAGAAAAAATATTTTATTTTATCTATGTTACTAGGTGTAGTCTGTTTGTCGGGTGGAATTTCTATGCAGGCACAGACGTTATTTGAATCTGACACATTAAGTAAATATATATTAACGCCTAAAGCGCCTGAAACTCCACGCATCAACGGAGCAAAAGTCTTTGGGGTGAGACCAAGGTCGAAATTTCTCTATACGATACCTGCTACAGGGCGTCGCCCGATGAGTTTTGGGGTGGAGAATCTGCCCATAGGATTGAAATTAGACAAGAATACCGGACAAATTACCGGTAAAATTTCAAAATTGGGAGAATATAAAGTAGAGTTAATCGCTAAGAACGATTTAGGTATTTCTAGACGGGATTTTAAAATTATTGTTGGCGATAAGATTGCGTTGACTCCTCCAATGGGATGGAATAGTTGGAATTGTTGGGGATTTTTTGTAAGTCAGGAGAAGGTCCTGAGTTCGGCTAAAGCGATGGTTGATAAGGGACTTGTAAACCACGGCTGGCAGTATATTAATATTGATGATGGTTGGCAGGGATTACGTGGCGGGAAGTACAATGCGTTGATGCCTAACCGTAAATTCCCTAATATGAAAGGATTGGCGGATGAAATACATGCAATGGGTCTGAAAATCGGGATTTATTCAGCTCCTTGGGTGGGAACTTATGGAGGGCACATTGGTTCTTATTGTGATAATGCCGACGGTACTTATGACTGGGTTTCAAAATATGCCAATGAGAATTACCGTTATGATGTTGGTCCCAAACAAACGATTGAACATTGGGTGAACTGTCATTGCGGAAAATATTCATTTGTGAAAAACGATGTACATCAATGGGCTGATTGGGGGATAGATTATTTAAAATATGATTGGTATCCGAATGACGTATATCATGTAAAGGAGATGGAAGATGCTCTTCGGTCACAGAATAGAGATGTAGTGTATAGCTTATCTAACAGAGCCCCTTATGGTGATGCCGTACAATTTGAGAAAATGGCAAATTGTTGGCGTACTACAAACGATATAAATGATTCGTGGAAAAATATGAGCGGTATAGGTTTCAATCAATCCAAATGGGCTTCCTATACAGGGCCGGGACATTGGAGTGATGCCGATATGCTCGTTGTTGGAATGGTCGGATGGGGTCCCAGTTTACACAGAAGCCATTTGACGGCTGATGAACAATATACTCACATCAGTCTATGGAGTATGCTTTCTTCTCCGTTATTGATTGGCTGCGATATATCGAGATTGGATGATTTTACGATTAACCTTTTGACAAATGATGAAGTGATAGACGTCAATCAGGATCCATTGGGTAAACAGGCTATGGTGGTCGCAGAGTCGGGGGATGTGGTAGTATATGCTAAACCTTTGGAAGATGGCTCTATGGCTGTAGGTTTATTCAACCGCGGAATTTCTAATACGAAAGGTTCTGTAACTTGGGAGGAATTAGGTATCAGAGGAGGGCAAAAAGTGCGTGACCTTTGGAGACAGCAGGATGTGGCAGAATCCTCAAAAGAATTTACAACCGACCTTGCTCCTCATGGGGTGCGTCTGGTAAAAGTCTATCCTGGTAATAAATAACAGTCAACTTGTAATGATGAAGAAATTTTTATTATTGTTTATCATATTGTGCAGTCATATTATGGCGTCACCACCTGTGAAAAATATTACACAGCAAATCGTATCATGGAAAGATGTGCATAATCAAATCAATGTGATAACAACGGATGGAAATTTGTGTATTATACCTTTGGCAAATAATATTGTTCGAGTTAAATTTCAGAAGAAAGTCTATTATAAGTTACCGGAATTAGTATATGTTGATAATCATCATTCTATACCTGACTATCGAGTAACTGAAAGCCCGAAAGACATTATTGTCAATTTAAAGGGAATGTCTGTTTCCATAAATAAGTTGACGGGGAGACTTTCTTTTTTTAATTCAAAAAAGGAAAGAGTGTTGGTTGAAGGACAACGGGATTTGTCCACCACTTCTGTGCAGGGTATGAATACATATTGTGCAGAACAACATTTTAAATCCCTTCAAGATGAATATTTGTATGGACTTGGTCAGTTTCAAGACGGTTATCTGAATGTTCGAGGTTTATCACGAAGATTGACACAGGTAAATACTCAAATTTCAGTTCCGTTTATTTTATCTAATAAGGGATATGGGATTTTATGGAATAATTATGGATTAACTGAATATAATCCTTCAGACAATAAAATTCTCTTTCAAAAAAGTAATCAAAGTGAGGATAAAGTAACTGTAGCTGTAACTTCAACCGAAGGCACAAAAATGGAAACACGGGAGAATAATGCATTCACTGCAGTTTTGGATGTACCGCAAAAAGGAAAATATTCTTTATTACTTGATGTAGGGCAAAAGATGGCAAGAAATTATCATTTAGAGATAGATGGTAAGGAAGTTCTTGATATGCGAAGTTTTTGGTTGCCTCCTACAGCATCCGTTATTGTGGAAATGAATGCCGGTCGCCACATTTTGACGGCTAAATTAGAGAAGGATGACAAGCCTGTATTATATTATAAACTAGTGCAGGATGAAACCGTTTTTCGTTCTCCTGTTGCGGAGTCTGTTGATTATACTGCATTTGTAGGAAATGCCGATCAGGTGATCGCAGGTTATCGCGCAGTGACCGGAGAAGTACCTATGATGCCTCGTTGGGCATTGGGATATATACATTGTCGGGAACGGTTCCATTCACAAAAAGAATTGTTGGAAACGGCTCAAAAATTCCGCAGTGAACAGATCCCGATGGATGTGATAGTACAGGATTGGCAATATTGGGGAAAATACGGATGGAATGCAATGCGTTTTGATGAGGCTGATTATCCAGATCCTAAGTCAATGGTAGATCAATTGCATCAAATGAATGTTCGTCTGATGGTTTCTGTATGGTCGAAGATTGATCCTCAATCTGAAGTGGGAAAACAAATGTCCGAAAAGGGTTATTATATACCTAATACGTCTTGGATTGATTTCTTTAATCCTCAAGCCGCTTCTTTTTATTGGAAGAATTTTAGTGAAAGGCTTCTGAAACCTTATGGAATTGATGCCTGGTGGCAGGATGCAACCGAACCTGAAAATGATGATTTGGTTGGTAGGAAAGTCCTGAATGGTCAGATACCGGGTGAAGTTTATAGAGGCATCTATCCTTTGTTGGTTAATAAAACGGTATATGAAGGGTGTCGCCATGATGACCCTTTTCGCAGAACGATGATTCTTACTAGATCCGGGTTTTCAGGTATTCAGAAATATGGTGTTGCTACCTGGTCGGGAGATATAGGAAATGATTGGGAAACTTTACGCAGACAGATTACGGCAGGTTTGGGATTGATGGCAACAGGACTCCCATGGTGGACGTATGATGCAGGTGGCTTTTTTCGTCCGGGCAACCAATATACTGATAAACTTTATCACGAACGTTTTTTGAGATGGTTTCAAATAGGAACTTTTTTGCCCTTGTTGCGTGTTCATGGTTATATGACCGATACAGAGTTTTGGAAGTATGGTGAGGATGTTACTCGCATTGCACGCATTTCGTTGAATTTACGTTATCGCCTTCTTCCTTATACTTATTCGGAGGCTGCAAATGTTTCTTTCAAAGGAAGCACTTTAATGCGTCCGCTTGTTATGGATTTTGTGAAAGATACCATTGCTTTATCTCAAAAATATGAGTTCATGTTCGGCCCGTCTTTGCTTGTGGTGCCTATTGTAAAAGAGAATCCGAAGACGTGGAATGTCTATTTGCCTGGGAATAAAGGTGGATGGTATGATTTCTGGAATGGTGAAAGACATCAAGGGGGAAATTACCTGAAGACAGACGTCACTTTAGAGCATATTCCCTTATTTGTTAAGGCCGGAACCATTCTTCCATTGGGCAAAGACGGTCAATATGCAGACGATTCTGTAAATAGCCCTTGGGAAATCCGAGTTTATCCCGGAGCAAATGGAGAATATACCCTATATGAAGATGAAGGGAATAATTATAATTATGAAAAGGGATTATATTCTACCATTAGATTGACATGGAATGATTCTAAACGAGAGTTGACATTTTATCCTCGTTTGGGGAAATACCCGGGAATGTGTGTCAAACGGTTAATAAAAGTGGTTAAAGTGGATAAGTCCAATGGTATAGGAGTCAGTGAAACAAGCTCCGTTCAAAAGGAGATTGTTTATGACGGTCAAAAAATAACAATAAAATTAGAATAAAGATGAAGAGATTTTTTACGTTAGAGAGATGGCTCTGTCTGATCACTTTTATGTCGGTGAGTTCTTTCGGATGGGCCGGAGTTAATATCACCTCCCCCAATGGAAAGATCTCGGTAAATCTAAATACCGGGCAAGATATCTCTTTCGAGGTTTCTTATATGAACAAGAGTAAATCTACTCATGTATTCACTTTATCTTCGGTTGGCATTCTTACTCAAGATGGGGGAGGAAAACAATTGAAGTTGAAATTCATGTCTCGTCCTAAAAAGATTATGGAACAGTACACAATGCTTACAGGTAAAAGGAAAAACTGCAACAACGTAGGCAATGAATGTACTTATTATTTTATTGATAATATGAATAGGGCTGTCGATCTTGTTTTTCGAGTTTACAATGACGGTATAGCTTTCCGTTATGTATTACCTAAAGTGCCACATTCTGCAATTGCTGATGAAATGACAACTTATAAAGTTGCATCCGGCATAAAGCGATGGACCCAAAACTATATTACTTCTTACGAAGGTTTTTATACTTGTAATACCAACGGCATTGGCAGCCATGGTCAAAGGCAATGGGGATATCCCGCTTTGTTTCAGACGTCCGAGTCAACATGGATGTTGATATCCGAAGCCGGAATCAGTAGAAATAATTGTGCTTCCGGTTTGACGAATAAAGATGATCCTTCTTGCTATAAAGTGCATTTGGCGCAAAACAATGTTAATGCGTCGGATTCATGGGCATCGCCATGGAGGGTCGCCATCATTGGCTCTTTGTCAGATATCGTTGAATCAACACTAATTACGGATGTAAGCGATCCGTGTAAACTGAAAGACACTTCATGGATACATCCGGGAGTGGTGTCTTGGATTTATTGGGCCTACAATCATGGATCCAAAGATTATCAGGTTGTTAAGAAATATATAGATATGGCTCAACAACTTCATTTGCCTTATGTGCTTATTGATAGTGAATGGGATGAAATGACGAATGGTGGAAATGTGGACGACGCTGTTAAATATGCTTTGTCGCTTGGTGTGAAGCCTTTGTTATGGTACAATTCTTCTACAAGCTGGGTCAGCAAAGATGCCGGAGGTCCTTTTTATCGTTTGAATTCTCCTCAGAATAGAGAAAAGGAGTTTGCTTGGCTAAACAAGATCGGTGTAAAAGGCATAAAAGTCGATTTCTTTTCGGGTGACAGTCTATCAACAATGAATTATTACATGGATTTACTGGAAGATGCAGCAAAATATAAACTGATGGTGAACTTTCATGGAGCTACGATACCTCGTGGATGGCAAAGAACTTATCCGAATTTAATGAGCGTCGAGGCTGTTTATGGTGCCGAATGGTATAACAATGCTCCTGTGCTTACGGACAGTGCCGGTCATCATAACACGACTCTTCCTTTTACGCGCAATGTGATCGGCTCTATGGATTACACTCCATGTACATTTACGGATTCACAACATCCTCATAAAACTTCTAATGCACACGAATTGGCATTGACTGTCGTTTTTGAGTCCGGCCTTCAGCATTTGCCTGATCGACCTTCCGCCTATTTGTCTCAGCCCAATGAGGTTAAAAGTTTTATAAGCCACCTTCCCACGGCATGGGATAATATAAAATTATTGTCCGGTTATCCGGGTAAATCTGTCGTTATTGCCCGCCGGAAGGGACAAACGTGGTATATAGGTGGATTGAATGGGATGAATAAACCTTGTAAGTTGCCATTAAATTTGTCTTTTATCAAAAGTAAAAATTTAGTTGTTACTTTATTTAAGGATGGCAAAAAGGAGAGATCTTTTGATATAAGCAAGGAAGCGATTTCTAATCAAATAATTCAAATTCCATGTCTGCCCTATGGTGGATTTGTGGCAGTAGTAAGTAATAAATAATATGATGAAGAATAGATTTTGTATAAGCTTTAAGCCATTATTTTTGGTGATAGCCTTGTTTGCGGCTGTATCTGTTAAGGGGCAAACAATTCTTTATCCGCAACATTTCAATCTTAATGAAGTGACATTGTTGGATAGTCCGTTTAAAACGGCTATGGATAAAAACTTTAATGTTTTGATGGAGTATGATCTTGATAGACTGTTAACTCCGTTTATAAGACAAGCCGGACTGTCAAATACTACGGATAATAAAAGTAGATATTATCAATGGGAGATAAAACATCCGAGTTTTAAGAATTGGGGATGGTATCCGTCTTTTACTTTGGAGGGGCATATAGGTGGCCATTATTTGACGGCTCTTTCATTAGCTTATGCAGCATGTCATGATCCTGCGATGAAAAATAGGTTTAAAGAACGTGCGGATTCAATGGTTGTTGTACTCAAGAATTGTCAAGATGTGTACAATGGAAATGTAGAGGGACTGCAAGGCTATATTGGAGGCATTCCCGACAATTCAATATGGACGAAATTGTACCAAGGTGATTATTCTCAATATCAGGCACATGGAGGATGGGTTCCTTTTTATGTGATGCACAAAATTTATGCAGGTTTGCGTGATGCCTATGTTTATACAGGCAATAAAATGGCGAAAGACTGTTTTCGTAAGCTTTGTGATTGGGGCATAAATGTAGTATCCAAACTATGTGACAGTCAAATGCAGAGCGAAATTTTGAGTAATGAGCAGGGAGGCATGGATGAAGTATATGCCGATGCATATAAAATATTTGGAGATAAAAAATACTTGGAAACAGCGAAAAAGTTCTCTCATGAAGTAATGATAAAAGGTATGCAGAATGGTTATTCTGATACATTCTTGGATTATAAACATGCCAACACGCAGGTTCCTAAATATATAGGTTTTGATCGGATTTCAGAATTGGATAAGACATCCATACCTTTTAAAATAGCAGCTCTTAATTTTTGGGACGATGTGGTTGAGCATCGTACGGTATGCATTGGAGGAAACAGTATTGATGAACATTTTCTTGCTAAAGATAAATGCGCGTCCTATATTACAAACTCTGATGGCCCCGAAAGTTGTAATACCAATAATATGTTGAAACTTTCGGAAGATTTATTTGAAGATACACATGCTGCCAAGTACGCTGATTTCTATGAATATGCTATGTTGAATCATATATTGTCAACCCAAGATCCTGTGACAGGAGGGTATGTCTATTTCACATCGTTGCGCCCTCAGAATTATCGTATTTATTCAAAGGTAAATGAAGCAATGTGGTGTTGCGTTGGTACAGGAATGGAAAATCATAGTAAGTACGGACATTTCATTTATACTCATTCTATGGATAATGATACTCTTTTTGTCAATTTGTTTATTGCAAGCAAACTGAATAGCAAGAAGTTTGTTGTTGAGCAAAGAACATCTTTCCCTTATTCCACTTCTTCAGTGCTGCAAATAGGTAAATCAGGCAGATATATCCTTGCTCTGCGCCATCCTTCATGGGCAGAAAATAATTACAAAGTGATGGTTAATGGAGAAGTGATACCGACAAATATTACTAAAGGAGTAGCCTCTTACGTATATATTAGTCGTTCTTGGTCTGTAGGAGATAAAGTAGAAGTGATCTATCCAATGGCATTAAAAATAAACGAATGTCCTAATTACACTAATTATATTGCTTTTAATTACGGACCGATACTTTTAGGAGCTTCAACAACAAGCAGCGATTCCAGCTCCTCTAATTATGAAAAACTCCTGAATGAGTATGCCGGTGAAGGTCGCATGGATCATGCCCCTGAATGTATGGCATTACAGAAAAGTTTAGCTTCGGCTCCGATGATATTGTGTGATCGTAGTGAAGTACTGAAACGTGTCAAAGTAGAAGATGCATCAAGATTGTTGTTTGATTTAGACGTTTCAGGAGGCAATTCGAAATGGAATAGAATTGAACTAAAGCCTTTTTATTCCATTCATCATACCCGTTATATGGTTTATTGGAATCAACAAACTCCTCAAGATTACATGAACAGTGATTTGATTAAGCAAGAATTAGCTGCAGAGTTATTAAAATCACGTACATTGGATGAAGTTGCTACCGGAGAACAACAAAGTGAAGCCGGGCACAATCTTCAATCTGAAAATTCAGGAAAAGGAATTTATAGTGGAGAGTTTTATCGTAATGCATTCATTGGAAATTGGTTTCAATATACATTTAAAACAGAGGGTGTAAAGGACAGCGTAAGTTTAATGTGCCGTTTTAATTCTATAGATAAAGAACATGCATGTACAATATATGTTGATGGAAAGAAGTTACAAGAAATTGCTATTAGAGATATTCCAGGTCGTCAATTTTATGATATTGAGTATCCTATTCCTTCTTCCTATTTGATGGATGATAATGGTAAGGTGAAATCTTCAATAGACATTAGATTCTGTGCATCAGCACAGAAGTCTGCTCCGGGCATTTATTATTTACGTTTACTGAAAGACTATAAATAACTACCTAATATTTCAGAATCGTACAATGCTTATTAAGAAAAGGAGATAAATTATTGCAATTTATCTCCTTTTCATTTACACAAAACTCTAAGTGAGGTCTATGATTTATTCTGTAATCAAGTTACTCCATTTTATAGATTCGCTCCATGATCTGCCATTTTTGGTCGGCAGTTGCTTGAGCAGATGTATTCTGAAACTGAGAGACATATGCTTCCCATTCGCTTTGACGAGGTTTTTTAGCCAATTCAGCCATTGCCTTATCGTGGTCAAAATCAATAACAGTATCCATAATCATAAAAAGCTTCGTTCCCAAAAGATAGATTTCCATATCAAGAATTCCAACATCTTTCATCCCTTGAGTTATTTCAGGCCAGGCAGCCCCTTTGGCATGTACTTTTTTGTAGTTCTCTATTAATGCTGCATCATTGCGAAGCTCCATCGTTTTGCAATAACGTTTGGATAGGATTTGTTCATTTATTTTCATGGTGTATTATCATTAAATTAATTTTAAAACAGGTGATTTCATTCATACAATCAAACACGGATAGAACTATTCTTCTATTATTTTCAATACAGGAATCATGTTACTTGTATTTTTTGCCGGAAGAGTAACAACCAAAGCATTCTCATTTCTTGTGAATGGAACCTTACCATATCCTAATAGCATTACACTTTTGATGTTAGCATCATAATAGGTAGAACCTTTCGCTAAAGAATGAATCATTATTTCACGCTTATCCGGCCATTCCATTAAAATAGCGTAGACTGTTTTGTTCTTTTTTGTGAAACGTATATCAGTGGTAGAATACTTGCTCTTTCCTTCATTGAACCCTTGTGCTAAAAGAGGTCTTGACTTTTGTGCATCAGGCCCTTCTCCAAAGATCTTCCATGGACGAGTATCAAAAATACATTCTTTGTTGACATCCATCCATTTAGCGATACCGTTTAATACATTAATTTCTTTATCATCGATGCTTCCATCCCCTCTTACGGGAATGTTGAGCAATAAATTCCCGTTTTTACTGACGATATCAGCTAGCATTTGTATAACTGTTTTTGCTGATTTATATTGATTGTTTTCATAGATAGAACGCTTGTAATGCCAATCTCCAATACATGAACATGTTTGCCAGGGTTTTTCTTGTATTGCATCAGTCGCTCCTCTTTCAACATCCCAAACGAGGCATTGCTTCTGTTCGTCTGTAAGGATCTTCCCGAAAATAACGGCATTCAGTTTTCCATTGTTTTTCTTCATATTGCTGTTATAGAAGTCTGCTGCAATATAAAGTCCGGCATCACTGACGGGCCATAAAGGAAGAGCTGTGTCATCAAAGTAAAGTAAGTCCGGCTTGTATTTGTTGATTAAGTCTGCAGTGCGATCGTAGAAGTTCTCACAATAGTCCAAACTTGGTATTGATACTCCATTGCCCCATTCCCATTGAGAATGTATTGTACCTGTTTTCTCACTGCCTTTGCTTAATTCGTGATTTTGTGCATATAACTCTTGTGGATCCAGACCGTCCCACCACGTGCCTTTGCCGTCCTTTTTCGTTAACTTGCCGTCATAAGGTATTCCGGCATAGGGGCCGGACTTATCTGACCGTTGAGAAGTTTCATACCAAGTCCACGCATGTGAAGCGTGAATACTCACACCAAATGGTAATCCATTCCGTTTGGCTGCTTTAGCCCATCCTCCTATTATATCTTTTTTAGGACCTATTTTAGTTGAGTTCCATGTATGATATTTGCTATCCCATAAATCGAAATTATCATGGTGATTTCCCATAGCAACAAAATATTGAGCTCCGGCACGTTTGTAAAGTTTGACGAGCTTTTCCGGATCCCATTTCTCAGCCTTCCATTGATGTATTACATCTTTAAAACCGAATTTTGAAGGATGACCATAATTCTTTACATGCCATTTATAATCATCAGAACCTTCATCATACATGCTGCGTGCATACCAATCTCCTTGTTCCGGTTGGCATTGGGGGCCCCAATGAGCCCAAATCCCAAACTTAGCGTTACGAAACCATTCAGGGATTTTGTATTGTTCCAATGATTTCCATGTGGGTTTAAACTTTCCCTTTTCCATGGGCACTTTTAGATGTTGCAATGGCCGTACGTCTTGCTGAGCATTACATAGCTGCCCTCCTAAAGCAATAAATAAGGATACTAATAATATCTTTTTCATATTTGTCAATGTATTAAATCTTTACAAAGATAGAATAATAAAAAAATAGGATGAACAAATTCGTTATATATTATTCGGTTCGTATTATAATACTGGTTTATACACATTGGATTATAATCCCTTATTTGTTAAATACTTAAGTATCTCACTGAAGCTCCATAAATCAGTTTGAAAAGCTATATAGAATGGGGGTGTGTTGCTATATAGGTTTAACATATGTTTCAAGCATTGATTAACAGTCAATCCATTATAGGAACGCACCCTGATTCTATATAGCGACGCACCCTCTTTCTATATATCCTGATATCGCTTAAGAGAATGGCTATACCGGCTGCTGTGAGTTCTTCACCTCGTTACTGAGAGTTTGGAAACTTACAGTTTTGGCTTGGTGAACTCGTAGCTATGGGGTTGGAAACTTGCTATTGGCGGGTGAACAACTCGCAGTAACGAGTTTTTGAAAAGAATACTTTGATTCATCCGGTACATCTTTATAAGGTTATTTACATAATGAAGGCTGAGGATTTATTTATATGGTATTTAAAAATTTTACCCAATATCCTGCTATATCAGAAAACTGTTTTCTTCATTCATCCTTCACTTTCGCTTTATTCATAGGCGTTACCGAATGAACGAATGAAGGCTCCGTTTCGTTTTGTCCCTTCATTGTATCGTTAGAGATTGGAGGATTTACTATGTTTGCCACTTTGGAAGGTTGGCTTGTCATTCATTCTTTGCCATATTCGGGGAATCTTATACATTATAGTATATAGGGATGAGTTTGTGAAACCTCCGGTTTCCTTTCATACACAAGTTTTGTAAATTGCCTTCACCTTCCAACTATCACACGTTCATTCGATTACGAGTGAATGAGTGAATGCTCCAAATTTTCCATCTGCCTTCACCTTCCTATTTTCAAAGAGCTGAGATCCTGACAAAATCAATGGGTATTTTGATCATCTCAACTTGTTCAATTACTCAAATGAACTGTATGTTTTGGCAAACTCAAACAGTTCGGTTTATTAAAACATACAGTTCACTTTGACGGTTGCTCGCCTGTAATCTTATTACTACTGCTCTGCTCTTGCTCCACTACGCGCCTGTAGTTCTGAAACTACCCGCCTGCTCTCAGGCAAATGCAGGCGGGCAACAAGATGAATGCCCGCCGGTAATCGGAAAGAAGGATTTAGTGAATGTGTTAATTTTTGTATATCCTTCATTTATTCATACGTAAGTAAATGAAAATGTGTGAGTTTGAAGGATGAAGGGTGATTTGCACTTTCTGTATTTTTGGTGTTTGGTGTCTTGCGATCCATTTAATTTAAGCAAAAGAAGAATGCCTGCTGATAACAGGAAATGAGGATTGAATGTGTCTAGTCCTGATAAAGGTTGACCATAAAATTAAATAAAATGGAAGAGAGTAAATGTAAAAAAGAGAAAGATTTTATAAGATTTAGACCACCG
>WSSedB1CaDRAFT_10000228_pt1 | contig 26126 bp, 17 predicted proteins | sample WetSurSB1Cattail_FD_9460 | JGI IMG/M metagenome (IMG submission 9460)
CCCTTTCCGTGACAGATAGACTTGTTCTAGAGAACGGAGGATAGCTTATGCAGATTACGGAATTACGAATCCGGAAAGTTGAAGGCGAAGGCAAGTTACGTGCCTATGTCACGGTCACATTTGACAACTGCTTTGTTGTTCACAATGTGAAGATCATCGAAGGAAAAAATGGTCTGTTTATTGCAATGCCGAGCCGCAAAACTGCGAGTGGTGAATATAAGGATGTTGCGCATCCTATCAGTCCTGATTTCAGGGCTGAACTCCAGAACAAGATTCTGGATGAATACAATGCCGGTCATGTAGAGACTGCAGATACAAATGATGATGTGCCTGCATCTTCTTCTGATGGCAACGCATAAAACTGGTTTTAATGGGACGTCGGCAAGCGGTAAGCCCCCGGCTTTTGGTGCCGGTATTCCACAGGTTCGAATCCTGTCGTCCCAGAAGAGTACGTAAACGATGCCATGACGGCATCGTTTACGTACGTCTCATATAAAAGAGAAACCGCAGGTTTCTCACCCTTCGACTTCTTTTTGAGGTGTGAAGATGTATCTTTTTATAGTGGTTATTTTGTTTTTTTAAGGAGTCCTAGAAATGGATCAGTTAATCATCAATGCGAAGACCCGTACAACGACGGGTAAAACCGCTGCGAAGAAGTTACGTGCTACAGGCCGCCTCCCTGCTGTCATGTATGATGCAAAAGGCAAATCAATAGTTCTTGATATTGATGAGGTTGAGTTTAATAAAGTCTGGAGAACAATTACTCCGACAACTCTCATTACTCTCAAAATCGACGGTAAAGATGCTCACGATGCTTTTATCAAGGATACAGAATACAATCTGCTTCATGATAAAGTTCTTCATACAGATTTCTTCGAACCAGATGCAGATGAAAAAATTGTTGCAACCTTCAAAGTTTCTTACAGCGGAACACCTGCCGGTGTTTTGAAAGGCGGTTTTATGCTTAAACATCTGCCTCAGATAAAGGTTCAGTCAGCTCCGAGAAATATGCCTCAGGCAATCGTTGCTGATGTCTCTTCCCTTAATATCGGAGATGTATTGCACGTAAAAGATTTGAAACTTGGTGAGGGTGTTACTATACTTACAGACGGCACTGAATCGCTCGTAAGCATTACACCTGCCCGTTGATTTGTAGCAACTTGTATATTGGGGCTGTCTTTTTACGGGCAGCCCTTTCTGTTTTTAAAGGAATGTGCAGATGATAAACGACAGCAGCCTGTTTGTGATTCAGTTTATTGCAAAAGTGAGGGAAGCACTAAGCTCCTGCGGATTTGCTCCTGGCAGACTTGCAGTAAATCAGGAATCCGTGGGGGTTGCAGTTTCCGGCGGAGCTGATTCCGTTTCGCTGCTGGCAGCGCTTGCCTGTATTGCAAAGGATGCAGGTTTTTTTCTTCATGCCATTACTGTAAATCATAATATACGTCAGGCGGAAGAGACATGCGGCGATGCACAGTTCGTGCAGCAGCTGTGCGCATCGCTGCATATGGACGGATATCCGGTTGATTGTACTCTCAAAGTGATTCCGCCCGGGAAAGTAGCTGCTGTTGCTGAACGGCGGGGAAAGGGACTGGAAGAATCTGCACGATATCTCCGATATCAGGCTTTTGATGAGTTTTCTGTGCAGGCTGGAACGGCTTGCATTTGTCTTGCGCATAACAGAAACGACCAGCTTGAAACACTGCTCATGCGTTTTCTGCAGGGAAGCGGCGGAGAAGCGGCGGCAGGCATACGGAAAGTCCGCGGAATATTCGTAAGGCCTCTGCTTGATATTCCACGATGCGATATAGAACGCTTTTTAACGGAAAATCATTTTACATGGCGTACCGACAGTACAAACAGCGATACACGGTATCTGAGGAACAGAATCCGCCATATTATTATGCCGGAACTAGACAGAACGGTACCGGGATGGCAGACAGCCGTCATGGCAGGTGGCAAAAAGGCTGCAGATACCGACGACGTTATATCAGCAATTGCAGACGGCATAACATGGAATTGCAGCGGAAAGTGCGTAAAAATGCCGTACAGTGTATTTTCTTTGCAGAAAAAGGCTGTACAAACCCGGCTTTTGTATACAGCGTTTGGTCTTGCAGGCTGTATGCACCGGATTCCGTACAGTTTTATTGAGCGCATATGCAGCTGCGGCCCGGAATCTGTCGGGTTCAGAGAAAATGCTGCAGGAATGGCGGTCGAGATAAAAAACGGTATGATTTTAGTGGAAAAAGAGGAAAAGAGAGCGACCGACAGCGGCTTTTCTGCTATAATAAATAAAATCGGCTCGTATGATTTGCCATGCGGTACAATCGACGTTATTTGTAACGGTACAGGCGGCTTTTCTGTTTTTTTGAATGACAGCAATGCAGCAGCTGTGCACAATGTACCGCTGCCGTTCTGCATACGGAGCAGACAACCCGGAGACGAAGTAAAAACCGCTTCCGGCGGTATGAAATCTGTTTCTGACATTCTGTCTGACTGGAAAGTCTGTGAAGAAAATAAGGAACGTATTCCTGTCATTCAGGAACTTTTTTCTCCTTTTCAGCAGATTATATGCGTGTGGGGAAGTGTATACGAATATGATGACTGGATTGCTAAAACGTAAAATCCCTGTTGTTTATGACATACAGATGCCACGGGTTTTGAATAGGAGAAATGATATGAGAAAAACAGTACTCTCTGCACTGTGCATGTTCTTGTTGATTATTATTTCCCCCCTTTCTGCGCAGGGTAAGTCGCTTTCTGCGGCCAATAGAAAAACAGCTGTGCGTTTTTTAAAACTTGCGGAAGAATATCTTATTGAAAAAAACTGGGATAGTGCGTATTCACAGGCGCGTATGGGAATTGCCTATGATGATACAGTTGCGGATCTGTGGTATATGGAAGCGGCGGCAGAAAGCGGACTTGGAAAGCCACGGGCCGAAGTACTGCCTCTCGTGACTAAAGCACTGTCAGAAGGACAGTGGGTTGATTACAACAGGGACGGCGCGCGTATTTTATACAGTGACCTCCTCTGCGATACAGGCGAATATGCAAAGGCCGTCGATGTTATTGATGCGCCTCCTTTTATCTATTCTGCAGACGCTGAGTACATCAGGGTAAAAGCATACTACCGCATGAATACTCCTGAATCGGTTTCAAAGGCGCGCAATGAAGTTAACGGTGCCCGTAAAATATATTCGGACGATACCCGTTTTCCGCGTCTCTTTTTCCGCTATGAATATGCGGGAAAAAAAGGTGATATTTCTCCCGAGGTACAGTCCATTGCTGATTCGTTCATCACCCGCATGTCACAATATAGCAATCCCGATGCGGAACTCGAAATATATGCGGCCCTTTTTGCGACCGGCAGTAAGAAGGTACGCATGCTGCAGGCTTTTTCTGCACACAATAACGAGCATCCGCTGTACGCAGGGGCTGCACTTGCCGCCGGACTTATGACACAGCCGCAGGCTCTTGATTATTTCTTTAGATTTGCAGACAAAACTGTTTCACTTTCAATGCTTACCTCGTTCGTGCCGTTAATAACAGAAGATGCAGCGAAGAATTCCCTTATTGAGCATCTTAATGCATATGACGGAGTGCTTACTGTTGATACCGACGGAGACCTCGAACCGAATCTTACTGTGCAGTATAAGCGCGGACGGCCGCAGTCTCTCGTGTGGGACAGTAATAATGACGGAGTGAATGAATGGACAGCACTGTGCGATTTCGGTACGCCTGTTTCAGTCAATCTTGGTGCCGGAAAAATTGAATTGTATTACGGCACATATCCTGCCGTTGTAAAGGCCGTATTCTCGGGCAATGCAGGGAAGTTCCGTGATGCATCGTTTACCCTTGCTGATGAGACATTCAACTGGTCGCCGTTTGAAATGAAAACGCTCGCACAGTTCAAAAACGATCCCGGATGTGATTTTTTCGTCCCTGTTGTTGATTTGAGACTTGCTCAGCCTGATACAGATGCGCTCCTCAAAGCCTCGTCAAGTTATGAAATACCGTCGCAGGAACGCGGCGGCAGCACTATCGTTTTTACAATGCTGGACGGTCTGCCCCGGACAGCTGATTATTATACAGGCGGAATTTCAGCGCAATCAGCTGACAGGAAAATGTATGCACATGAGGTTTTTAAAAATGGCTATCCTGCCATGCGTTCTGTAGATAATGACGACGACGGTATTTTTGAAACGACGGAGACATTCGGGTACGATCCGACAGGTAAGATGCATAATACAGCGCAGGATAACGTAGTGACGGACGGAAATTTGTCCGAAAAATCCGGGGTCTATATAAAAATGATCCAGATCGACGAAGACGGCGATACCGTTCCTGATTTTACCGAAGAATACCTTCCTGACGGCGGAAAGATTGCATCGTGGGACACCGACGCTGACGGCAACTGGAATATACGCTATGAAAGGTATCCTCAGAAAGATGAAAAAAATATTATTATTGAAGATGCATCTTTTTACGTACCGCCGGAAAAGAGTCTTGTTACTGTTACGAGTGTCAACGGCGAACCTGTAAAAGTTTCATCCGGAAATTTCAGTTATACTGTTGCAAAAGGCATTGAAGATGGATTGTTCTGGATAGGGACGGAAGGTTCGCACGAAGATGAAAGAAATGCACTTGCCGTACTTAACCGGAGTTCATCGCAGGGAGTGTCTGTATTGGTACAGTCCGATAAAAAGAGGATTCTTGCGGTGCGTGTCGAAAATAAATCATATCTGGAAATACTTCCTGAGCATGACGCCATACCGGAAAGTGATACCGATAAATAAATGGACTAAATAACTGACTGAGGTAAAAGAATGAATAAGGTAAAACAATGTTTGCTGTTCTGTGTTTCTGTACTCCTGTTTTGTTCATGCAGAACGCTTCATGAGCCGAAAGACGTATATCAGCCCTTGAATTATACTGAACATGATGTATATGAAAAGGAAAAGGCACGCATATCGGACTTATCAGACAAGGAGCCTGTAAAGGCTCTCTGGTGTGCAGAACTGCTCGGTGATGATGAACTTGTTTCGTCATGCATTGAAAAAGTGACGCAGAAATATCATGAATCAATAGATGCAAAAGATTATTATGATGCGCTGAAATATTATCGTTCCCTTTCTGCCGTGGGAACGGATTTTTCCATGTATAATGACATGACGCAGGATAAACTTAATCAGTTAAATGCCGAAGGCGTTCCCGGACTTACGACAGACAGGCAGTATTTACCGAAATCAATAGCGGACTGTATAAATGCGACTGTGACAATATGGGTAGACCGCGGTATTACAATAAAAGATGGAGCGGGATATGCAGACCGCGTTATAGGTTCCGGTTTTTTCATTGACAGACGCGGATATATCGTGACGAATCATCATGTCATATCCGACATAGTTGATCCGAAAAACGAAAAATACTCCCGGCTTTATATAAAACTTGCAGCAGATGCTGATACACGCATTCCTGCAAAAGTTATAGGCTATGATTCTGTACTTGATCTGGCGCTTCTCAAAGCCGAAGTAGACGCACCGTTTATTCTCGCTCTCGGTTCAAGTGCGGATCTTTCAATAGGCGATAAAGTTTCTGCAATCGGGACACCGCTCGGCCTTGACGGCACAATCACATCAGGTATCGTTTCTGCCGTAAACCGCAAGCTGTTCACGACGGGCAGCGTGCTTCAGATTGACGCCGCCGTAAATTCCGGCAACTCCGGCGGTCCTCTCATCGATTCCCAGATGCGTGTTCAGGCGGTCGTTTTTGCCGGAATGCTGCAGTACCAGGGATTGAATTTTGCCATACCTGTTGAATATCTGCGGCAGGACCTTCCCATGCTGTATCACGGCGGAAAGCGTGATCACCCATGGACAGGTTCATACGGCCATACGAAAAAAGGCAACGACGGAAAGGAAAACCAGGGACTCGAAATTCAATATGTTATGCCAGGCGGAAGCACAAACCGCGCATCGTTCAAAGAAGGCGATGTGATTACAGCTGTCGATGGAAAAAAAGTTGATACGATTGAAGATATGCAGGACATTCTGCGTAATTATATTCCGGATACAATAATAAAATGCTCATACTCAAATGATAAGGGAAGCGGTGAAAGATTTATATATCTTGAACCACGTCCGGAGAATCCGGGATATGAAATTTACAGCAGCGATCTTATATCAGGATCGTTTGTACCCATACTCGGAATGCGGATGACACCGGCTTCAACTATTAATAAGCACACGTATGCAATAACTGAAATTATAAAGGGCAGCGTAGCGGATGAATCCGGATTTTCGGAAAACGATCCGGTAACAGTATCCGATGTAAAATTCAACGATGATAAAAGCGCGGCATATATCCAGCTGTATACCCGCAAAAGCAAAAAAGGATTCCTTGACATATCGATGGGAATTACCGCCGGGCTTGACAGCCCTTATTATTTTTAGGATGCAAGTATGATAGATATCAGCCACAAACGTAATTTTTGTATTACAGCCCATATTGATCACGGTAAATCAACGCTGGCCGACCGTCTTATTCAAAAGGGAAAGATAATAGACGAACGGAAAATGAAGGATCAGCTGCTTGATAATATGGATATAGAACGGGAACGGGGCATTACAATAAAAAGTCAGGCCGTAACGATTCCATATACGGCAAAAGACGGCCAGAATTACGAGCTGAATTTTGTCGACACACCCGGTCATGTCGATTTTTCGTACGAAGTATCCCGCGCAATCGCGTCATGTGAGGGCGCCCTGCTGCTTATCGATGCCACGCAGGGAGTGGAATCTCAAACCGTGAGCAATATGTATATGGCGCTCGAACACGATCTTACGATAGTGCCCGTCATCAACAAAATAGATTTGGCATCAGCTGATGTTGAAGGTACGAAAGAGCAGATAGACAAAGAGCTTGGTCTTGACGGCTCTTCAGCACTGCTCGTTTCTGCAAAAACAGGGCAGGGAATCGACGAACTTATGGAAGCTATCGTGACCCTTCTTCCCGCGCCGTCAGGAAATCCCGAAGGGCAGACAAGAGCCCTTATTTTTGACTGCAACTATGACGAATACAGAGGTGTCGTAGTTCATGTAAGGATGATGGACGGCCGCATAAAAGAAGGTGACAGCATAAGAATGGTGAGCAACGGTGCCGATTACAAAGTAGAGCAGCTTGGCATTTTTAAAATCGACTTTGAAGAAACAGGGATACTGGAAGCAGGTGATGTAGGCTATATCATTGCCGGTATGAAAACGGTAAATGAAGTCCGTGTCGGCGATACAATAACGCTGACGTCAAATCCCGTTACGGAAGCTCTGCCCGGATTTAAGGAAGTAAAACCTGTCGTCTATTCATCAATTTATCCGATGGATTCAAACGATTACGAAGAGTTGAAGTCTGCTCTTGAAAAGCTGAAATTAAATGATGCAAGCCTTGTGTCTGAAAAAGACAATTCGCTTGCGCTTGGAAACGGTTTCCGCTGTGGGTTTCTCGGACTTCTTCACCTTGAGGTTATTCAGGAGCGGCTTGAACGGGATTACGATCAGGCAGTCATATTCACTGCTCCGTCGGTGCGGTATAAGATACTGCTCAATAACGGAGAGGAAACGTATATTGACAACCCGTCGGAATATCCTGCGGGGAGGATCAGGGAAGCTGAAGAACCGTATATAAAGGCGTCCATTATTACTCCCTCGGAATATCTTGGATCTCTTATGGAACTGTGTAAGCAGAAACGCGGAGACCAGACAAACATGGTGTATCTTGATGAAAAACGCGTTGAATTAACATATGAGATGCCGCTTGCGGAAGTCCTGTTCGATTTTTATGACAAGCTCAAAAGTTACAGCCGCGGATATGCGTCTTTTGATTATGAAGTGATTGGTTACCGGCCTACGAAACTTGTTAAAGTTGATTTTCTGGTGAACGGAAAGATAGTTGATGCTCTCTCTCAGCTTACCTTTGAAAGTAATGCCGCCGATCGTGCGCATAAAGTGTGCGACCGGCTCAAAGATGAGATAAACAGGGAGCAGTTCAAAATTGCAATTCAGGGCGCAATAGGCGGTCAGATTATTGCCCGGGAAACGGTGAATCCGGTGCGGAAAGATGTTCTTGCAAAATGTTACGGCGGCGATATTTCGCGCAAACGGAAGCTGCTTGAGAAACAGAAGGAAGGAAAGAAACGGATGAAGATGGTCGGAAATGTTGCCATCCCGCAGTCGGCCTTTCTTGCCGTCCTGAAGGAGAAAGAGGATAAATGACGATTTACGGGAAGAGCAGCTGCTTTCCCGTATGTATCTTTTTAAGAAAAAAGTCTATTTCCGTGCGTACTCTCTTTAGAAAAGACGGTTCAAGCGAAAGTTTGTATCCGTCCGGAAAATGAAGATACAGATATTCGCGGCCGGTTAGTAATTCCGAAATCCGCAGATTCCGCTCTGTTTCCGGAATATTCTGCCCATGAGAAAGAATGTCCTTGAGCATGTTCAGCGCCTTTTCCTCTTTTTCATAGAATTGGAGGATTTGCTGCTTTTTCTCAATCGCCGGAATCTTTTTTTCTTTTGCAGTTTCCTTTCCTGAAACGTCAGAAACGAGAGGATACTCTATATTTTTCTTTTGTATACTGAGTTCGATTCCCGATTTTCCTGCATCAAAAATATTTTTTGTTTCAGAAAACATTCCGCGGAAAGTCTGTGCATAGGAAAGCAGTGAAATCGCGGAAAAAACGGTCTTTCCGGTTTTGCTTTTTACAGCGGACACTCCGTACCCGAAAGAGGCTCCGTAATTTGCAGCAGGTTTTGTCCGTATTGAGTTTGACAGCCTTGTCGTGTGTGCGGGTGCTCCCCGCGCGTGTGTCAGGCCCGCGGAGTAGGAAAAATCGAGGCCGGACACATAAACCGGAACGTTTTCATTTGCGCGGAGGTGCAGTGCAAGATATACTGCTGTAAGTCCGACGGAGCCGAGCGGAGGCATAACAGCCGGCAGAATCTGCTGCTGCCCAAGTTTTTCAAAAAATGATGTATCATCGTATTGAGTTGCAAAATAGCTGATACGTTTTTTTTCGCCGCAAAGTTCGTATATATCAGGCCATGATGTAATTCCCGTAAAAATATGAATATCTCTGTCCCTGATGCCGAAAAACGCGTCTGCTATTGCAGCCTGGGCTTCCTCACAGACAACCGCATCAGGCGTAATGCCTGATGTAGTGAGCGACGGCAGAGCTGCATCTGCAGCCAGAACATAGTACTGACTGCGGATACCCCTCAGCTCTTTTACCGTTTGTTCCATGCTCTCTCCTGCACCCAACACAAGCACTGGTTTTTCAACAGAGCGGAAAAGGAATTCAACAGGCTTTGATTCCGGCAGATGCGAAAGGTTGAGGAATAAATTAAGTGAATACCTGCGCCCTAATTTTGTGAGCGTGATACGGTTCTTCCAGAAAAGCCCTACAGCGTCTTCTGCAGCCTTTGCAAGATTTTCGTAATACTGCGTTGCAAACTGGACGCCTGCGGAAAGATCGATGCGGACAACTCTTCTGAATGTTCCCGGAAGCGGCAGCACGGCACCATTTCTGAGTACGGCGTTCCTCCTGTTTAAGAGCACAGGAAGATCCGGTAATTCAGAAGGAGCGGACAGTGCGAAATTTTTTGTAGAAGGCGGTATAAACTTTCCTGCAATTTCGTAAAGTTCTTCATCACACTCGCATCCAAGTATGAAGCAGCCGGCAGGTAGTTTTTCCGACAATTCCGCAAGTCCCGTGCCCAGACAGGGAGAACAGGCAAGTACAAGTGTACCCGGGAGAAGAGGCAGAGAAGAGACTGCCGTCAAAATATTTTTTTCAGGATTGTATTTCGAATAGAGATATCTGCCTTTGTATAAAACGGAAAAGCCCTGACCGGCTTTTACCAGACAGGGCTTTTCATTATTTTGTTCAGACACTGCAGTTCCCTGTAGGCGGGATTATTGAGCCGAACCGTTCTTCATGAAGTTATTGAAGAACACCGTGGTAAGATCATTCTTGAGCTTGGGGCTGTGCATAAGAGCGGAAGAAGCTGAAGTCTGGTCATAATTGCTGATTTCGTTTTTCAGAACACCATCGTCGGTTGTTTTGTCTTCCATAGTTTCATTTGTGAACTGAAGAACAATAACATTCTTTCCATTTATAACGGGAGAAGAAATTTCGTTCTGTTTAAGCGAGAAAGCTGTTTTGAGGAAATTTTCATTCGTATCCGCACCGGAAAGTTCCGCAATCTTTGTATCGAAAGAGCCTGTGAGCGAAACACTGCCGTAGTTTAACGGAAATGCGGCAATTTCTGTTTTAGTAAGATTATACTGACTGCATGCATCGTCAAAGGTCGTTGAAGACGCAGCAGCAGCGAAGTTCTTTGCTATATTCGTGTAATAGTCTTCAATATGTCCGGCTTCATATGTGTTAAGATAATTGTATACATCTTTGACTGTTGCATCGTTTGTAAAGTCCGGCTGAACTGCGTTGTCGTCTGCATAAAAAACAGAGAACCCCTGGGTTGTCTCTATCACTTTGCTTACTTTATCCTTTGTAAGTTCCGTAACAACCTTAAGATCATCCGCATTTTTGATTATTTTTTCAAGCTGATAGTAGTAGGGACTCGTAAGTTTGCCGTTCTCATCGCTGTATGTCTTTTTTGAATATTCACCGACAGCGTCTGCAAATTTTATTTCATTGTTAGCAAGCCGTTTTGCAACGGATTCCGCTTTTGCTTTATCATCGCAGGTGATGACGGACAATGCATATTTCACAAATTTCTGTGAATTGGCTTTTCCATATGCAGCTTTTTCGCTGTCAGGATAGTCCTTCATGTTGAAGGAGACCATATTGAATGCACGTTTTGCCTTTCCGATATTCTGGAGGAAGGCAGTCTCTGCTGATGAAGTTTTGAGGCCGTACAGAGCGTCTTTACCGACGGCACGCTGTGAACCAAAACAGTCGTCGGAATAACGGCTTGTCGTCAGCGTGTTCCGGAAATCTTTCTGCATCGATTCAATTGAAGATGCCGGTGTCTCTTTGTACAGTTTCGGAGAATATTTTCCGTTTGAATCAGAAAAGTAGGGAAGCATTTCACGGTTTATAGCACTCTGGGGAACAACATACCCGCTTTTGCTGACAGCTTTAGAAAAGGCCATTTTCTGAACGGTGGCATTAAAAGCATAGTTAAAAATATAATAGTAGGACTGAGTATTAATTTCCTGCCCCTGATTTTTTAACATATCAGCATAGCGGGAAACATAATCCGAAAAGTCGGATCCCTGTTCATACCGTATTTCTTTTCCGTCATATTTTCCAAACGGCGGCATTTTATTGCTGTTACCACGTCCCAGCATTGCCGGCACAAGAACAAAGACGATTGCTGAAATCAAAAGAATGATGAGCGAACCAATTGTATAGAAACTTCTTTTCATACTATAAACCCTTTGTGAACAAAATATATTCTATTTCAATGGATAGAAAAGTGAATAATTGTAGCATTATACAGGCGTGTTGTCAATTTAAGGGTAAACGAGGCCTTTTCAGACGGCTCATGCTATAAAAGAGGGTTACTGTTTTTATAGCATGAACCGTGTGGTGAAACGTCACCCGGCCTGTGTTTTTTTACCACCAGCCGGATGGTGAAACGTCTTGCGGCTTATTTTTTTTCGCTGCATGCCGGATGGTGAAACGTCTTTCGGCTTATTTTTTTTCGCCGCACGCCGGATGGTGAAACATCTTGCGGCCTGTGTTTTTTTACCACCAGCCGTGTGGTAAAACGCCACCCGGCCTGTATTTTTTCATCCTGCGATTTACTCAGGGATTTATATACAGCCCGGATGCCTTGTAAACGCACTATTCCGGTTGTATAATTACATCATGGATACAGAACTCTACCAGGAAATTCTTGATAATCAAAAAGATTTCAAGGCGTCAGCATCTGACGGGAAAGATTTTACATGGCTCATTTTTACCGCAGGCAAAGATACGTTTGCACTGGCTCCTGAAGAGGTACGGGAAATAGTACGGAATACGGAAATATATCCGCTTCCGTTTGTTCCTCCCTACATTAAGGGAGTCCTGAACAGGCACGGAGATCCGTATGCCGTTATCGATATTTCATTATTTCTCGGGCAGGAAGAATTATCTGAAAATCTTTTTCTTATTCTTAATAACGACAATAATATAGCACTCAGAATATCTGAAATCAGGGAATTTCATACAGCCGGTGAAGGTGATTTTAAAAGAATTTCGGATGCATCCCGGAGTGATTATTTCAGCGGAGCCGTCAGCTATAACAGTATAACGGCTTCAGTACTTACTGTGACCGGTATAACCGGCAAAATCCGGACAGATCTTGAAAACAATTGAATGGTTTGCATGTCTTTCTTTTGAAAAAAAAGATATTCTCTTTCCCCGGGATGGTATACTTGAATGCAGATACGATGAGGGAATCGCCCCGGAAGTCAGGTGGAATGACAACTATATTCGTCCGGTGAATCTTGACCTGATTCTGAAAAACAGTTTCGGTTTTAGTATGACTGACAGTTTGAACTGTACTATTATCCTTCGTGGTCAGAATGATTTTGCAGTACAGACAGAAGCTGTTCCCGTCATGAAGGAGATAGCGCTGTCCGACTTACGGCCCGTATCAGGGCTTGCCGCAGATTTTCTTCTCCGCAGCGGAATTATTGCATTCCGGTTTCTGCAGGACCGGATTCAGTATGTTGTAGACATTCAGAAACTTATAAAAAAAGCGGGGGCAGCGGTATGATGCGGGTTTTGATAGTCGATGATTCTGCAATAGTGCGGGCCATGGTGAGACAGGTGATGGAGAACGATTCCCGTTTTGAAATTGCAGGTGAAGCTTCAAACGGAGAAAATGCTGTCAGATATACTGAACAGTTCCATCCTGACCTGATAATTATGGATATAAATATGCCTATTATGGACGGAATTGAGGCTACAAAGCAGATCCTGAAAAAAAGTAATCCTGCAATCATTATATTTACAACGGAAGACAGCGCAGTTATGGGATACCGCTGCATTCAGGCAGGTGCACTTGAAGTTATTTCAAAACCTGATTTGTCTGTTATGACTCCCGGAATGATGAAGTTATTCTGTGACCGGCTTGCCGCACTTGGTGAAAGACACCATTCAGCAGGTGACGGACAGGGGATGCCTGTTGTACACATTCCCGGATTTTCAAAAGACAGGGTACAGAATATATCTCACAACAGGACATATAGTGAAGCAGAACAGAAGCCTGAGACATTGTCTGCATTACCTGACAGCCCGTATCTGAACCCGGCACTTTCACAAACTCCCGGAGAATATCACATTCTGCTGGCGGGGGCTTCTACAGGAGGGCCTGCAGCCCTGCTGCAGCTGTTGTCCGGGCTTGGGCCTTCTGTTCCTGTTCCTGTCCTCATAACTCAGCATATTGATTCTTCTTTTGATACTCATTTTGCAAGCTGGCTTAATGAAAGTACAGGCATGAGTGTAGAAATAGCAAAAGAAGGAACCGAGCCCCTTTCAGGTCATGCATATCTTGCACCTGCTGACCGGCATCTGATTGTGAAACCTGCACCCGGAAATATAAACAGCTGTCTGCTGGGACTCAGTGATGATCCTCCCGTACATTTTTTAAAACCTGCTGTCGATAAACTTTTTTTCAGTGCTGCCGATGTTTTTCACAGGCATGTACTGGCAGTCCTGCTTACCGGAATGGGACGTGATGGCGCAGACGGCTGCCGTCATATTGTGGATGCCGGAGGTTACACAGTTGCGGAGTCTGCGCTGACCTGCGCTGTGTTCGGAATGCCCCGTGCAGCTATTGAGGAAGGGGCCGCAAGCGCAGTTGTACCGCTGGGACTTATTCCCGGTTTTCTCCGCAGCCGGCTCGGAGTGAAGGCGTATGGATAAGAATGACCAGTGTCTTCTTGATATAATTGAGGCTCACAGCGGACTGCTGGTACGGGGAACCCACCTTGATTGTATCCGTGCATATGTGCAGAAACGAATGAATGAACTGCATATGGATTTTACCGCATACTGCAGGCTCCTGATTGATGCACCTGCCGAATTATCCCTCGTTATAGACGAAGCCGCAATAAACGAAACGTATTTTTTCAGGGAGTACCGGCAGTTTGAATATATCCGTGACCGGCTGTTTCCTGAATATGCAGGCAGACATATGATTATATGGAGTGCCTGCTGTTCAACAGGAGAAGAACCTGTCTCGCTTGCGGTACTGGCCCGCAGCTGCGGGATAGATGCAGACATATATGCGTCAGATATAGATGTTTCGGCACTTACTGTTCTACGTACAGGCTTATATACACAGGGGGCTTTCAGAACAGATGGAAGCAGTTTTCATCATATACTTGAAGAATACGGCAGCCATGAAGCCGGCAGTTATACTATTAATAATGAAATCCTGAATAGTATTCATGTTTCGGAATATAATCTGGCAGGAACAGATCCAGGGCCTGTACCGGAAGAAAGTGCCGATCTTGTTTTTGTACGCAACGTTTTCATTTATTTTACTAAAAAAACACAGGACGCTGTTATAGGCAGACTTGCAAGGTATCTCAGGCCTGGCGGCCTGCTGTTCTTTTCAATGAGTGAGATAGCTGGTATCGATGTCGGCAGGACTGAATTACCTTTGATAAAAGAGCATTGCGGGTCTGTCTATTTTTTCCGTAAGGTTGATCCGGACGCATTTGCCGTGTACCACAGGGGCAGAGACTGCAGCTCCGGCTCAGAAGCCTCTGCTCCCGTAGAACGTAAAACCGGGAAACTGCCGGCAGCACAGCGTCCTTCAGCAGCTGTCACCCGGAGGCCGTCTGATACCATTCCATCTGAAATCTCCGTTCCGGGATCAGATGGAGTTCCTCTCCTTGTACTGGGAGGTCAGATACTTGCAGCTATCGACAGACATGAGCTCGGAAAAGCCCGTAAACTGCTTGCGTCATGTTCCTGCAGTCCGGCGGAACTTGAATATAGATTTTATTATTCAGCAGTTATTACGAAAGAAGAAGGGAAATACGGGGAAGCAGCGGAGTTGTTTTTGAAAGCTTCTCTGCTTAATAGTGCATTCTGGCCTGCATCCCTCCAGCTCGGTCTTCTGTATGAACAACAGGGAAATGAAAAGAAAGCACTGAAAGCTTTTTCAGAATGTGCAAAAATTCTGGAGAAATATATAGAAGAGCAAAAAACGTGCTATAATTTTCTTGTTGAATCGTTCAGCCCGTCGTATTTTTATACACTCTGTACCGTTTATATAGAAAAAGGAAAGAAGCATGCAGTTTGATAAAACAGGTCTTGTTGAAGGTTTTATAGCCGAAACAAACGAACATATTGACACGATAAACGACTGTATTATCAGCCTCAAGAATGAACCGCAGAATTCCGATATAACTGCCTCCATTCTGCGCGAACTTCATACCATAAAAGGTACTGCGCGGATGATGGGATATTCGTCTGTTGAACAGCTGGCACATGGACTTGAGGATGTATTCAAGGGAATACAGCAGGAAAAATATAAACTGAATGATCAGATTGTGCAGCTTTCCTTTTTGACAGGCGACTGTATACGCCGCGGGCTTTCACATATAAGCAGTGATGGAACAGATTATGTTGAAACTTCGGATTTTTTGAAAGTTTTTGGAAAAGTTTTATCCGGAGAACACTTTTCAACGGATATCCTTGAAATCAGGGACGGCAGTACAGGGAGTGAGGGAGAATCTCCGGATCAGGATGGGACTGATATCCGTAATCTTGGAAATATCACAACAATCAGAATAAGCCTTGAACGTATCAATACAATTATCCAGTCTTTTGACAGCCTTGTCATACGGCAATTCCGGTTGAAACATCAGCTGGAAGAGCTTAATCAGTTTGAGCATACGCTCGGGGCGGCAGAAAATAACAGCGGTACACAGGATATAAAACATACCGTACGGCGGATACGAAAACAGCTGGAAGAGGATCTTTCACTTATGGAGAATTCCGTCGTACATACTCAGCATCTGATTCTTGACCTCCGGATGCTCCCTCTTGATATGTTGTTTTCTCCGCTCAGAAAAACAATAGAATCAGAAGCGCTTGCACTTGGAAAAGATGTTATGTTTGACGTTCCTCAGACAGATTCTATGCTTGACAAGATTATTCTTGAACAGTTGAATGATGTTCTTCTTCACCTTGTTCGTAACAGCATTGATCATGGAATTGAAACTCCTGAAGAACGCCGTTCTCTCGGTAAAAATCCTAAAGGACTTATTTCCATTCACACCCACCAGATTGCAAGTTATGTAGTAATTACAATTACAGACGATGGTAATGGAATCCGCTATGATAAAGTCCGTGAAAAAGCTGCCGCAATGTTTCCTGAGCAGGCAAAATCAATTAAAGATATGGATGAACGTGAATTGCAGCATTTTCTGTTCCTGTCGGGGTTTTCTACAAGAGAACAGACGACAGCCCTTTCCGGACGCGGAGTCGGCCTTGATATTGTCCGGACAAATATGGAGAAGATAAAAGGAAAAATCAGGCTGCGGTCAAAACTTCATGAAGGGACAGAATTCGAACTGACCATTCCCCTTTCACTTGCAACGCAGCAGGGAATTTTTGTATATGCAGGGGAACGGAAGTTTCTTATTCCGTCGCATTATATTACCGAGATTACGACCGTTTCTGCAGAACGTTTTATAGATATGCAGAATCAGACGGTAATAACCGTTAATGACCAGCTGATTCCGGTATATTATCTTTCGGCAATACTCGGAGGAACCAGATCAGAAGCGGCGTCCTCCGTCATTATCGTTGAATATCTTGAAAAACAGATGGCTGTTGTTGTTGACCGTATCGAACAATATGTGAACGTTGTAGTAAAGCCGCTCCCGCCCCTTATGCAGAATTTCAGTGTTCTTCAGGGAATTGTCTTTGATGAAAACTATGCGATTATTCCTATCCTTCACGTTCCCGAGATTATGAACCGTTTACGAGGGCTGCTTGCATATGACATAAAGAAATACGAAGTGAAAAATGAACGCAGAGTATATACTGTTCTAGTTGTCGATGATTCCAATACAACCCGTCAGATTGAAAAAACAATTTTTGAAGCAAGCGGCTATCAGGTGGAAACTGCAGCTGACGGTATAGATGCTCTGGACAAAATGCGCACAACGCATGTCGATGCAGTTGTTACCGATATTAAAATGCCAAGGATGGACGGTCTTGTTCTTGTTAATAACATCCGGCGGCTGGAAGAATATATGAAGATACCGATCGTTATTGTTTCGGCGGTTTATGATCCGGAAGTGAAAACCCAGTTTATGGATGCAGGAGTTCAGGCTTTTATCGTGAAGTCGGATTTTCAGCGGGGTAACCTGGTACAGGCGGTAAAGGAGCTGTTAGGTGAAGAATAATAAGACGGCACTTGTTGCAGCCGATTCAGAAACGATGCGTTCTCTGCTTGTAAAAATGCTCGAATCCGGAGGATATACAGTAACGACTGCATCTGACGGGCTTGAAGCTCTGAAACTGCTGTATGCATCCAAGCCTGACTGCATTGCAGCCTATGCATATCTTCCTGTATTGAATGGGTTCCGTTTATCACGGATCATTAAAAATACACGGAATCTGGCTGATATTGCCGTAATAATCTGCGTTACTGAAATTTCAACGGTGCATCAGTTCTGGGGTGATAATGCACTCTGCAACGGATTGTATGTACTTGGTCATGATACCCCGGAACATTTTTTTGATATGGCTGACAGGGCAGTAGAATCAGCCGGACAGAATGCTGGTTCTCTGCAGTCCGGAGCAGTAGTAGCTGCCGGAGGCCGGTCAGCGGCGTTGCACAGAATGTCTGATACCGTTTCTCCTTCTGAAAAAGACCTGATAGAACTGACGGCAGGCGCATACGAGAGTGAACTTTTTACGCATTATATCATGGCTGCGGCATATGAGGCCGGCATCCAGACATTCAGCCTTGATGAACTTGTTCTGCGTATGATCCGCTGCCTGTCGGGATTATACAGCTATCACGGACTGGCAGTTATTGTGAATGATGATCCTGTCATTGAATATCTGGATATTGATCCGTCACTCAGTGAGCAGGAAACTGCTGATTTCCGGCAGGTTTGTAAAGCGGATTTTACTTCCAATATAGACGAACATAAGGGAGAATGGAAGACACGGTACATTACAGAATCCTGTATTGTGCCGCAGGGAGACCGGTGCAGATTAAAAAGCTATGAATATTTCGTACTTGCCGGTAATTCTTTTGCCGGTACGGTACATGTTGCAAGCTGCGATGCTGACGGATTTGATGAACGATGTCATGATCGTATGGTATTCTTTACGGCAGTCTTCTCGCGCCTGCTTGAAATCGCTGTCCAATACCGCAGTACAAAAAGGGCTGAACAGAGGATGCGGCTTGCTTTCAGCCGTTTCGTTCCGCCTGAAATAATTGACAGCCTTACAGCCGGTGATAATTCGCTTGGTGCAACTATCGGGGAAAAGCGGAAAGTCGCCATTATGATTGCCGATATCAGAAATTTCACGGGTATAAGCGAAATTAATAAACCTGAAGACGTAGTCGCTTTTTTAAATCAGTATTTTACTGTTATGGTTAATATTATTAAAAAATGCGGCGGGTCAATCGATAAATTTATGGGTGACGCTGTTATGGCACTTTTTGGTGCTACAAAGAGCTACGAGGATAACGGAAACAGGGCAGCTCTTGCTGCGGTCGAAATGATACAGGCTCTGAATACAATTGATACAAGCAGAATCTGTATGCCGGAAGGTTTCAAGTTCATGATCGGTGTTGGTATTCATTATGGGGACGTAATAGTCGGATCTATCGGTTGTGCCGACAAAACTGATTATACCGTTATTGGAGACAATGTGAATCTTGCATCGCGTGTTGAAGGACTGACGAAACAGTATGGTATACCGGTTATTATTACAGGGGCTGTAAAAGATGATCTGACAGGAAAATTTCAAACCAGACATCTGGACAACGTAAAAGTCAAGGGGAAATCTGTCCCCGTGTCTATTTACGAGCTGCGGCCGGAAGAAGAAGCCTTCCCCCCGGAGTTTATCCGTAATTATGAGAAAGCTGTCGAATTGTATCAGGCAGGAGCATGGGGGCTTGCCTCGAAGTATTTTTATAAAGCTCTGCAGGAATGCCCCGGAGACCGTGCAACAGAGATACTCCTTGAACGATGTGAAACCTATGCAGCACTTCCTCCTGAAAGCTGGGATGGTGTTGTAACTCTGACAACTAAATAAAACTGTCCGGAGAAGGAAAATAGTATGGGAAAATATAGAAGAGAACAGAAGTATAAGAGTTTTGAGAAGCAGATGATGGATGCCGGACGAATACCGAACATTGTGGCGGCACTTATAGTTTCGCTGTATACGTTGTATTTTGCGGGGATACCCTTCAGGGCACTTGGCCTGCAGAAAACGGCCGCATTAGGTCTGCTTGCCTGTTTTATTATCATTGTTCTCCAGTTCGGAATAGCTCCCCGGACTAATCATTTTTTGACTGTAAAAATTACACAGCTGCTTGACCGCGAAGAAAACGGCGGACTTTCGATTGCGGAGCGGACCGGTCTTGTTGAAAAACTTATGAGATGCCCGTCTGCAATCTGCATACAGGTGTTTCTTGTCTTTGCTCTGGGAATCGGATGCTGGATCATTTCGTTCTATTTTTTGTTCGGCATAGATTTACCGGTGACAGTATTTTCCTTAATTGCCTGTCTGTTCGGGGCCTTCAATGCAGGCGTACTTGCATATACCTATGCAGAACGTCTCTGCTCTCATTATGCAACACAGCTTGTCTTTGAAGGTGTTGATGATTCCGTAGTCCGCAGAAAACATTTCTTCGGGCCGGGAATAAAGCGCCTTGTCATATTGCACTGTATCATTCCTGCAGTCCTGTCTAATATCCTGCAGTTTTTCGTATTGTGGAAAATATATCAGGTGGATATATACAGGGAGAGTCAGGCACTCAATGTGGCGTTGATCGTTATTCTGAATACAGTTCTTGATATCCTGTTATCAGGGTTACTCTACAGGCAGGTTACGGAATCTATGCAGCGCATAACAGCTATTCTTGAAAAAATGAATACCGGCACACTTTCACAGGGCGTCTGTCTGCCGACTGATCTCGGAGATGAAACAGCATACAGTCTCTATCTTGTTAATGGTGTTATCAAAAGACTGCGTACAATAACGGATGATGCGGAAGCTACAGGCAGAAGTGTGCTTTCTTCCATGCATGAACTGTCTGTAACTTCAAAAGAGACAGCAGCAACTTCTGTGGAACAGGCCGCCGGTGTAAAAGAATGTGTTGCTACTATGGAAGATGCGGAATCCCTTTTACATACTATTTCCGCACGTATTTCAGACGTAGCAACGGCATCAAAAACGGCAGCAGGAAATACAGAAGAAAGTTTCTCTGTCCTTTCCGGTAACATGCGGAAAATGACTGAGATTACCGAAGCAAATCTTGAAACAATTACCGGAATAAAGTTATTGAGCGAGAAAATCGAAAATGTCTGGAGTATAGTTAATATTATTAATTCAATAGCGGATAAAACGAGAATTATTGCTTTTAATGCGGAACTGGAAGCTTCTACCGCGGGCAGGGGAGGCCGGAACTTTCACATTATAGCAAATGAGATACGCCGGCTTGCGGAATCTATTTCCGTTTCAACGCATGAAATACGGAACCGTATTACCGAAATTCAACATTCATCGGATAATCTCATAATCACAAGCGAGGGCGGTACCGGAAAAATACGGGAAGGTAGTGAACTTTTTTCTGCGCTTGAGGAAAAATTCAAAGGAATTCGCACTTCAAGTGAAATAACAGCAGAAAGTGCTGCAGAAATACAACAAATCATTGATGAACAGTCTGCATCTTTCCTTCAGATCGTAACTACTTTACAGCAGATCAGTGCGGGTGTAGATAATTTTTCTACAGCGACACAGACTATCAGTACTTCCGCGGAAAATCTCAGACAGATTACAGCGGAACTTGAAACAATTCAACTTCAATCTGCAGGTGGTAAAAAATGAAGTATACACACGCTGATTTCAAACACAGGATATTCAGGGCAGGTATTCTGCCGAACCTGTTTTCCGCTCTTTTTATATTTGTGTATTCTGCCTGTATTATAAGCATGCCTCTGAAAATGTGGGGACCGGCCTTTGGCATTGCTGCCCTTATTACAGCAGCGGCGGAATTTTTATTTGCCCCATTAACGAATATTCTTGTAAGCGGCAGAATTTCGGGGCAGCTTGAATACTGGAAAACAGAAAAAAGCGATGACACATTCAGAACTGACCTGCTCCGGAAAATTATGGTATATCCCGTTTTTAAGGGATTGGAAACTTTCATCTACTTCCTGGTTTGTACCTTTCTTCTGGCTTTTTCATATGACAGGGTGATGCATCTTGACCGCTTTATTAATATGATTTCTGTTACAGGCTGTATTTTCGGAGCGTACATTTCAATGCTGCTTGCACTGGCTTTTTCCGAGAGGCTCTGTTCTGAAGAAGCTGTGAAGATAACTGCTCAGGGGGTATCTGAAAAACGAGTGTTGAAACATCATTATTTCGGACTTTCTCTGAAGACACTGTTCATTCTGTACATTGTAATTCCGGCTGTATATTCAGGTCTCCTTACTTTTCTTGTTATAAAAGCAGGGAATATACCTGTCATTGTTCACGAAAACGGAGCTTTTGTTTCTATTAATCTTTCAGTACAGGAACTTGAAGGATTGTTTGTCCGGAATATTCCGTCTCCTTCGCTGCAGATGCTGCGGATGACATTTGTTTCGTGTACTAATATCGGTGTACTTTCTGTGCTTGCCTCCCTGTATTTTCATCGTATGGCAGGGGGGACTTCGCTGATGCAGAATACCCTGTCCGGCATGAACAATGCTGATGTAACAGATGCGGTTCTTATACCGACAGATCTTTCAAATGAAATGTCATATACCATGTACCTTATTAACAGAACTCTTTTTCTTTTCCGCCAGATTCTTGAGCATACAGCCGGAATTGGTAACAGAGTTATAAAATCAGTACAGGATCTTGTCGTCATCTCCAGGGAAAGTGCAAGTACTTCTCTTGAACAGTCTGCCGGCGTCAAGGAAATACTTGCTACGATGGAAGAAACCGATCGTCTTTCCCACACTGTAGAAAACAAAATAGGAGAGGTGCATACGGTAGCCCTCCGAACTTCGAAAGATGTTGAATCCGGTTCAGAAACGGTCAGAGAGAATCTTTTAAAAATGCAGGAAATAACAACAGCCAATAATACGACTATTGCCGGAATCCAGAATTTGTGTGACAAGATTAACGGTATATGGGATATTGTAACAATAATAAACAGCGTTACAGACCAGACAAAAATAATCGCGCTCAATGCAGAACTGGAAGCATCTGATGTAAGCGAGTCCGGATGTAATTTCCGTAATGTTGCAGGTGAAATCCGTGCGCTTGCAGACAGTACAATGGCATCAACCGGCAGAATAAAAGAACAGATACAGGAAATGCAGACTTCAAGCGACAATCTTATTATTACAGCCCGGAGCTGTGTGGAGAAAATTTCTGAAGGGAGCAGACTTACACAGACGTTTGAAAACAGCTTTGATGATATCCGCCGTTCATCTGTACAGACTGCTTCTTTCTCCGACGAAATAAGACAGATTGTCACGCAGCAGACAGCTGCATTTGAACAGATTGTCGTAACCCTCAGGCAGATCAGTGCAGGGGTCGAGAATTTCAGCAGTTCAGCGCAGACAATATCAGGGGCTGCCGCCAGCCTGAGGCAGGCCGCCGGTATGCTGAATAAACTCACTGATTCCGGTTTTGGAAAAAGCTATTCAGAAGAAGGAGAAAAAAAATGACTCTCGAACAAAGGGTATTCAGAGAAACGCTTGTTCTGAATCTTACCTGCGCTTTCCTTGTTTTTATATATTCTGCTGCGATTACACAGTTCCGGTTTTCATGGCTGTTACCTGCAGTTGGTATTGTGACTGGTATAGTTATTGCGGCACAATTTACTGTCGCACCGTTTGTAAATCATCTTTTTTCGCACAGTCTGTCAGTCAGAATAGAAAACTGGAAAAAAGATGGTCTTGATGAAAACGGACGGACCCGGCTGCTTGAGTCGGTTGTTCATTTCCCTGAAAGAATGAGACTGGAAAATGTATCGTTCTATTTTATCTGTTCCTGCCTTCTGTATGTGCTGTACGATAAGATTCTCGGTGTGACATACTATGTGAACATTATGTCATACGCTGCCTGCCTGTTCGGCACATTTGTATCAGGTTTTATAACGGAAAATTTCTGGAGAAAGAGGTGTGCTGCTATTGCCTGTACAATAGTGGCACAGGGAATTGACGATGAATATGTCATGCGCAAAAAGTGTTTTGGTTTACCGCTCCGCAGACAGCTAATTGAACATATCATCGTACCTGTCTGCTGTACAGCTGTTATATCAATTCTGATTCTTATTATGTCGTACGTTCCTTTTGATGATCCGTCTTTATGGCCTCTGAAATCAGCTCAGCTTACAAGAATGATTCTTGTCCTGTTTATAAATTTTGTCATCCAGTCGGTACTTGCGGTGTTGTTTTATGCACATATACAGGAGACAAACAAAAGTATGTCTCTTGTACTGGAAGTAATGAAACAGGGAAATGTAATGAAGGCCCCTGTTCTGAATACCGATATCAGTGACGAAATCGCATATAATTTTTATCTGGTAAACCGGATGCTCCTTCTGTTCCGTACTATTCTTACACGTTCAGCCGATATAGGACGGATTATTATGGGGGCTTCTGCTGATCTTATAACTGTATCGAATCAGACTTCAGCATCGGCGCTTGAGCAGTCCGCAGGTTCCCGCGAGATTGTTGCTACCATGGAGAATGTAAACAAACAGTCGCACGATATTGAAAGCCGGATAGATGATGTTGTTACGGCTGCTCAAAAAACAGCAGCCGATGTTGTTTCCGGTTCTTCCATGCTCAAAGAGCATCTTGAAAAAATGGCACATATATCTGATGCCAACGAGTCAACTATACGCGGAATACAGGAGCTTGGGCGGAGAATAAACGGAATATGGGAAATTGTAACCCTGATCAGCTCGATTGCGGATCAGACAAAAATAATTGCGTTTAATGCAGAACTGGAAGCTGCCGGTGTACATGATGCAGAAAACGATTTTAGTTCTGTTTCTGTTGAAATAAGACGATTGGCAAACAATACGATGGACAGTACAGGTGAAATAAAAGAACGGATCAACGAAATCCGTACCGCATCAGACAATCTCATCGCTCTTTCTAAAAACGGTACTGAAAAAGTCTCTCATGTTATGGAACTTGCAGGTACACTGGAGGACAAATTTACGCATATCAGCATATCGGCAGAAACAAATGTAAGAGATGACGAAGAAATTAAGCAGCTGGTCCGCCAGCAGACTGCAGCTTTTGAACAGATTGTTGTTACACTCAAACAGATCAGTGCCGGAGTCGACAGTTTTTCCGGGGCTGCCCGGCAGATTACAGGAACAGCGGCAAAACTTCATGCAGGTGCCGATGAGCTTGGAATAGCGGATAAAGACATAAAAGCAGATTCCTCAGGACAGATACTTGAACAGGACAATACGGTACGGGAAACGGAGCATATATATGAATAATATACAGGAACCTTTTAATAAGCGCATACTGAGGGAAGGTATGAAGCCGAATTTGTGTGCAGCCCTCCTGATTTTCGTTTATGCCGCTTTCTTCATTTCTCTGAGACTGCGGCAGCTGCCGTGGGCCGTGCTTGTTGTAGCTGCAATTGTTGCCTTTGCCGAGTTTGTTTTTTCCCCGCTTACAAACAGTATTCTGACAAAAAAATTATCGGAGCGGATAGCGGAATGGCAGAATGGAGCTCCGTATGATTATGGAGACCGGACGGCATTATTTGAAGATATCATGGAATTCCCTGTAAAGAAAGCATTTCAGACATTTGCGTATTTTTTTATATGTGCAACTCTTATGGCTCTTGGATATCATTTTGTACCGGCGATGGGTATAGACTGGAAAACAGATGCGATGTCCTATGCTGCCTGTCTTTTCGGATCGTATAATGCCGGTCTGCTTACTCTTGCCTATTCAGAACGAGTGTGTTCAGATTATGCCGAAAAACTTGTAAGTCAGGGGATTGACGAAAAATATGCGGAGGGAAAAAAGCAATTCGGACTGCACTTGAATTCCCGCTGTGCCTTATATCTTATACTGCCTGTTCTTTTTTCAGCTTTTCTGGCCTTTCTTGTTCTTGTACAGGGATACGATTCTGTAAACAGGTATCTTCTTAATCCTTTTCTGCAGATCAGCCGTATATGCGGAATCTGCATTATTAATATGTCTATATGCTGTGTCCTCGGATACCTTTTTTACCGTCAGATAAAAAAGAGTACGGAAAGTCTTGGCTCAATGCTTAACGAGCTCCTTGTAAAAAAATCTTCGGAAATATTTGTACCAACGAATCTCTGCGACAGGATGCGGTACAATATATATCTTTTGAACGGTATTATAGGTCAGTTTCATGAACTTCTGTTAAAAAATACCGGTGTAGGTACAGCTGTCCGCAAAAACTCGGCGGATCTTTCAGAATTAACAGGTAATTTTTCTTCAACATCGCTCGAACAGAGTGCGGGAGTTAAAGAAATCGTTACAACAATGGAAGATTCAAATGCCTTGTCCCGCAATATATCGGGAAGAATTTCCAATGTCGCGTCAGGAGCGGAACAGACAACCTTTGATGTTGCATCAGGAATTGATATTCTGACTCAGAACGTTCAGGAACTGCAGGAATTGAATCATTCAAACGCGGAAATAAACGGGGGAATCAAACTTCTGAGTACACAGATTGACGGTGTCCGTGATGTTGTTAATAGTATAAGTGAGATTGCAGACCAGACTCGTATTATTGCATTTAATGCAGAACTTGAAGCAGTCCGTGCCGGTTCCGCCAGCCGCAATTTTCATATAGTGGCAGCAGAAATCCGCCGGCTGGCTGACAGTACTAAGAAAAG
>WSSedB1CaDRAFT_10000229_pt1 | contig 26117 bp, 22 predicted proteins | sample WetSurSB1Cattail_FD_9460 | JGI IMG/M metagenome (IMG submission 9460)
GGCTGGTCAGCTCCCTGGCCGTGGGGGCTGCCATTGTGCTCTACGAGGGAAATCCCTTTTATCCCGATCCCCTGGCCCTCTGGAGAGTGGCCGAGGAGGAGGGGGTTACCGTCTTCGGCACCAGTGCCCGCTACCTGGCTGCACTGGAGAAGAGCGGGACGCAGCCGGGGCATACATGCGACCTTTCAAAGTTGCGGACTGTTCTCTCCACCGGGTCACCGCTGGTGGAGGAGGTGTTTCGCTACGTCTACGCCAAGATCAAGGCCGACGTGCAGTTGGCCTCCATATCCGGTGGCAGCGACTTGAACGGCTGCTTTGCCCTGGGCAACCCCATTGCTCCGGTTTATCCCGGAGAATTGCAATGCCGGGGGCTTGCCATGGCGGTCGATGTCTTTGACGATTCGGGACAACCGCTGGTTGGCGAAGCGGGTGAACTGGTCTGCCGAGCACCGTTTCCCTCCATGCCGCTTTACTTCTGGAACGATCCGGATGGCAGCAGGTACCGCAAGGCCTACTTCGAGCGCTTCCCCGGTGTCTGGGCTCACGGCGACTGGTGCCGTCTGACCGAAAGCGGCGGCCTGATCATCCATGGCCGCTCCGACGCCACCCTCAATCCCGGCGGGGTGCGTATCGGCACAGCCGAACTGTACCGTATGGTGGAAACCCTGCATGAGATCGCCGACAGCATTGCGGTCGGCCAGCGATGGAAGGGGGACGAGCGGGTGATCCTCTTCGTCAAGCTCGCTCCGGGAGTGCGGTTCGACGATGATCTGCAGCAGAAGTTGAAGAAGACGATTCGAGAGAACCTCTCGCCGCGCCATGTGCCGGCCAGGATCATCCCGGTGGCCGAAATCCCCTATACCATCAACATGAAGAAGGTGGAACTGGCGGTCAGGAATGTGATCCACGGCGAGCCGGTGCGCAACCTGGATGCACTGGCCAATCCGCAGGCACTGGAACTCTATCGGGACATCGAGGAGTTGAAGGATGATGCGGAGTTTTACGCCGGCACAAAGTAGATATCAGTTGCATTGAACTTTGCGTTGCGCCGGAAACGGGCTCGCACCTCCATGCCGATGGTCACCTCATCCGGTTCGGCTCCCACCAACCGGGAGAGTAACAGGGTGTCAACCCCGTCAAATTCCACCAGGATCAGGGTATAGGGTGTTTCCTTGAGAAAGGCTTCGCCACCGGCGTAACAGGTGGTATAGGTGTGTATCCGCCCTTGTTTGGGAAGCTCGTACCAGTCGGTTGTGCCGCCACATTGCATGCAGTGACTTCGCGGTGTGGCGTAGATGTATACGCAGGCCGGGCAGCGGCTCCCCAAAAGCTTCTTCTGTGCCAGGCCGGCAAAGAAGGGAGAGTCCTGGGCATAGGAGTGGATATAATCGATTCCGTAATGCTGCTTGATGATGATCGGATTGGTGTTGAAGAGGATTGTGCCCTCATCGGTTTCCGGAAGTTTGGCATTTTTGTTCATGTTCCCCTCCTCGTTTTTTCTACACTTTCTCCAGTATTGACGCCGTGATGTAGGTGCCTGTGCCGGCATGACTATGGATCAACCCCCGCTTTGCATCGGGAAGTTGCAGGGTAGCGTTGCCCAGGTGCTTGGTGATTGTTCCCTGGAGTTGCCAGAAGGCAAAGACCGCCTGCATCAGACCGGTCGCTCCCACCGGGTGGCCGCAGGCGAGCAGGCCCCCGGAGGGATTGATCGGAATCTTCGGCCATCTGCTGTCAGGGGAAAACTGCAGGCCATAGTCGATATTTGTAAGGAACGGGGCGCCTGAGTTGACAAATGCGCCCCCTTCGCCGTAACGGCAGAGTCCCAGGTCCTCGCAGGTCTGGATCTCGGACGAGGTATAGGCATCGTGCAGTTCCACAAAGTCGAGCTCTTCGACAGGGTGGGTGATACCGGCCATGCGATAAGCGAGGGCGGCTGCCGTGCGACCGCCACGGAATGAGTGGACACCGGGATACTTCAGGTCGGCGTAATCGGCGGCTGACTCGTGGGGTAACAGCGGTACTTCGCCATGGGGACGGTCGGCCATGCGCATGGCATCGGTACCGCAGCCGATACCGATGATTCGCGCCGGATTGGAGCAGAGTTGCTGCGCCATCTCTTCCGAAGCCAGGATTGCAACCGCCGCGCCGTCGGACATTTGGCAAATGTCCAGAATGGTCAGCGGCGTGGCTACCATTGGGGAGGAGCGCACATCGGCAATGGTCAACAGGGCCGGACTCTGGGCGTAGGGGTTGTAAAGGGCATTGGCGTGGTTCTTGATCGCTACCTTGGCCATTTGCTCCACGCTGGTGCCGAACTCGTGCATGTGACGCCGCACCATCATGGCATAGTAACCGCTGTAAAAACCGCCCAGGGGGTAATCGAAGTTGGTGTCCGAGGCCAGGGCGATGAACTCGTTTCCCTTCCAGGTGTTGACCCGGCTCATGGTCTCGAAACCCATGGCCAGGCAGACCTCCATTCTTCCCGAAGCAACCGCTTCCCATGCCGACTGAAAACACAGACCGCCGGTTGCGCCGCCTCCCTCGACGCGGCGGGAGGGCTTGGGACAGAGCCCCAGGTAATCCTGAACCATGGCCCCGGCCTTGAGCTGACGGGTGAAGTGGTCGGAGAAATAAGAGCAGACGCTGCCGTCGATCAACTCCCGGTGCAGGCCAGGCAGGTCAATCATGGCATAATCAAAGGCTTCCTTGACCATCAGTCGAAAATCCTTGTCCGGATGTGCCTTGGCAAACTTGGTGATACCGCCTGAAATCATATAGACCGGTCGCATGTATGCCTCCTTTGGAGGTTGTTCAAGGTTCAAGGTTCGGGGTTCGGGGTTCTTGGTTGTAAACCTTGAACTAAGAACCTTGAACCGATTTCAACAGTTCTCTGGCAATCAGCATGCGCTGTACTTCCGATGTTCCCTCGCCGATCTCGCATAGCTTGGCTTCCCGCAGATAGCGTTCTACCGGGAAGGCCCGTGTGTAGCCGTAACCGCCGTGGATCTGGATCGCCTTCAGTGCGGATCGCGTGGCGCATTCCGACGCATACAGCTTTGCCATGCTGGCCTCCCTGACATAGCTTTTGCCCTGGTCCTTGAGCCAGGCTGCTCGCTGAACCAGCAGCCGGGCAGCGTCCAGCTCGGTGGCCATGTCGGCCAGCATCCACTGGATGGCCTGGAACTCCGCAATGAGGTGTCCGAAGGCCTGGCGTTTTTGGGCATAGGCGATGCTCTCGTCCAGGCAGGCCTGTGTGATGCCGATTGCCATGGCAGCCACGCCGATCCTGCCCGAGGCCAGAATCTGCATGGCCTGGGAAAAGCCCCGGTTGAGTTCGCCGAGCAGACCTGCTTGCGGAACCCGGACGTCCTTGAGCATCAACCCCACCGTGTCGCTGGAACGGAAACCGAGCTTTTCAAGATTCTTGCCTTTGGTCAGGCCGGGGGTGTCACCGGCAATAACAAAGGCCGAGATGCCGCCGGATCCCTTGGGTGCATCGCTGGATGCCATTACCACCAGGGTATCGGCCTGGGAGCCGTTGGTGATGAAAAACTTGTTCCCGGTGAGTCGCCATTCATTGCCATCGGGAACGGCACTGGTCGTGATACCTCCGGCATCACTCCCTGCACCCGGTTCGGTCAGCGCCCAGGCCCCCAGTTTTTCTCCCGATGCAAGGGGAGTCAGATGATCCTGCTTCTGCTGTTCGGAACCGAAAGCATTGATGTGGCCGGCACAGAGTGTGTGGGCCAGCAGGGTTATGGCCACTGAGGCGTCTGCTTTGGCCAGTTCTTCCACTGCAACAACATAGGTGATGAAATCCCGGCCGCCTCCACCGTATTCCGGAGGGAAAATTAGTCCGAACAGCCCCATCTGCTGCAGTTTTTGAATTTCCTGCCTTGGAAACTCGCCGTTTTTGTCGCGTTGTCCAGCCCCCGGTTTCAATTCCTTTGTGGCGAATTCATTGATGGTCTGTTGAAATAGTTTCTGCTCTTCCGATAGATCGAAGTTCATGTTTACTCCCTTGCAAAATTCCACAGATACAAGTCAGTTACATGCATATGCTTAACCCTGATAAACAGGATAGTTCATTTACGAAGTAATTTTCTGCCAGAATAAAGCAGAAAATTACTTCTAACTCACTAATGAAATACTTTTATGTATCACCCTCCGACTCCCGACTTCCCCCGTGAAGGAGGAAGAGTTTCTGATCATACGTATAAAACCCCTGTCCCGACTTTCTTCCTAACTGACCGGCATTGACCTTCCTGACAAGGAGAGGGCAGGGGCGATACTTGGGGTCCTTGTAGCCGCTGTAGAGCATTTCGGCAATGGCAAGCACGGTATCAAGTCCGATAAAGTCGGCCAGGGCAAGCGGTCCCATGGGCTGGTTGGTGCCGAGTTTCATCCCCTTGTCGATATCCTCCGCCGTTGCAATTCCCTCGAATAAAGTAAATATTGCTTCGTTGATCATGGGGATCAGTATCCGGTTGACTATAAAACCGGGATAATCCTGGGAAACGGCTGTCTGCTTTCCCACCTTTTCAGCCAGCGATGCCGTGACGCTGAAGGTTTCATCGCTGGTGGCCTGTCCCCGGATAAGCTCCACCAGTTCCATTATTGGCACCGGATTCATGAAGTGCATGCCGATTACCCGGCCCGGCCGTTTGGTGACCGATGCGATCCTGGTAATGGAGATCGAGGAGGTGTTGGAAGCCAGAATCACATTGGGCCGAGTGTTCTCATCAAGTTTACTGAATAGTTCGAACTTGAGGTTTTCATCCTCCGTAACCGCCTCCACAATGAAATCCGCCGGAATCATCGCGCCCAACAGCTGGGTGGTTCTGATGCGTTTTTCAATCGTATCGATCTGGTCTGCCTCAACTGTGCCCTTCCGTGCCTGACGCTCCAGGTTCGCACGGATTGATGTGATTGCTTTCCGTAGTTGTTTTTCGCTGATATCGCAGAGTATGACATCGTAACCGTATTGTGCAAACAGATGGGCAATGCCGTTACCCATCTGGCCTGCGCCAAACACTCCAATTGTTTTGATCATGGTTTTTTCCTCACACACGTTCAAAAATAGACGCCAGGGCCTCGCCGCCCCCGATGCAGAGTGTCACCAGGCCATAACGTTTCTGTCTGCGGTGCAGTTCGCGGATAATCGTGGCTACGAGCCTGCCTCCGCTTGCGCCGATGGGGTGGCCGATGGCAATGGCGCCGCCATTAACATTAACCCGTTCAGGGTCCAGATGCAGGGCCTTGACCGCATGGAGCACCACCGCGGCAAAGGCTTCGTTGATTTCCAGCAGATCCATTTCAGCCAATCCGAGCCCGGCTTTTTTGCAGACCTTGAGGATCGCTCCCACGGGCGCTTCGGGAAAGTAATGCGGGTGACAGCTCTCGCAGGCGCTGGCCACCAGACGGGCTTTGGGCTCCAGGCCAAACTCCTTCAATCCTGCCTTGCCGCACAGTAGCGCCAGGGCCGCACCGTCATTGATGGTTGAGGCGTTGCCGGCAGTGATGGCGCCGCCTTCACGGAAGGCCGGCTTGAGTGTGGTGAGATTGGCCAAATCAGCCTTGAATGGCTCTTCATCCGCTTCCAGCAGCCGTGTCTCACCCTTGCTCTGCTGTTGCATGGCGACGATTTCAGGCCGGAATATGCCTTCAGTAACCGCTGCCCGGGCCAGATCATAAGAACGCAGCGCATAGTCGTCCTGCTCATTGCGGGTGATGCCATTGCGGGCTGCGCTTTCCTCGCCGATTTCTCCCATGTGCAAACCGTCGTATGGGTCCTGGAGGCCGTCCAGGATCATCAGGTCATGGATCTGTCCATGGCCCAGGCGATAGCCGCTGCGGGCCTTTTTCAGGACATAGGGAGTTCTAGACATGCTTTCCATGCCACCGGCGATCACCACCCGTGAGTTGCCCAGCATGATGGCATCCGCGCCGAGCAGAATGGCCTTGAGTCCGCTACCGCAGACCTTGTTAATGGTCATGGCATGGGTGGTGTCGGGAAGTCCGGCAGCGCGCATGGCCTGGCGGGCGGGCGCCTGGCCGCAGCCACCGGAAAGAACCTGACCGATGATGACTTCATCCACTGTTGATGCTTCAAGGTAGGTATTCTTAAGAAGCCCCTTGATTACCGCCGAAGCCAGCAAGGGGGCATCCGTATCGGCATGCATGCCGGCCAATGAACCGAATGGGGTGCGTAATGCCTCAACCACGTAAACGTCTTCCATGGCGAGCCCTCCCGGAATAATTTGATTGCATATGAATACTATACCATGTTGTCTGGCAATGTTTCGGTGGTTGCCCAGAAAGACAGTTTAAAAGAAAATTCAGGGGGAGTTGTTGTTTTAAGGACGGGGGGAGATGGTGATCGATGAGAAGCTAATGTGCCGTCAGCCAGTCAACATGGCCGCAAAACCACTCAAATAGTAAACATCAAAAGATCCTTCCATGGAAGTGTACATGGTATCCAGGGCAGATTCTCTGTCGAGTGCTTCACGATACGGCCTGGTAGTTGTCAGAGCGCTAAAAACATCTGCTATGGCCGTGATTTTCGCGCTTTTACCTATTTCATGCCCTTTTAGCCCTTCAGGGTAGCCTTTGCCGTTAATTTTTTCATGATGGTGTTTAAGTATGTTCAGGGAAAGCGGATGCAAAACGTTATGCATTTTAAGCATATCGTATCCATAGTCGCAATGCATCTTGACTTTATCGAATTCACTATGGGTCAGTTTGTCCGGCTTGTCCAATATATCAAGAGGTATATAAATTTTACCGTAATCATGGAATAGGGCTCCTACTCCGATGTCTATGAGTTCCTCTTCGGTGAGTTTCATGGTCTGGGCATGAAGCGACAACGCATAGGCGCAAACCTGTACTGAATGGACATACGTATAACTGCTATGACCAACTAAGCCGGCTAATGTTTCAAATAGATTTGTTTCTTCCAGTTTGTCATTGAGAATGTGTCTGATAATTGCCTTGCTGCGCCCCATATTTTTTTTGATCTCTTTGGAAGGAATATTGAAAACTTCCTGAACATAATTTATTGAGGCCTGACACATGATCTCTTGTCTCTTTTTCGGCGATAAGTTGACGTCTTGCAGTATTGTGGGCAGGTTAGCTTCAACATACTGATTATAGTCGGACAATTCTCCGGAATATACATGCAATTCTCTTGTATTGCGGTCAATAAGCCTGGCTTTATCCTTTTCAGTAAATGGCATGTCGGATGCTTTATAGAGCACATAATTGGTATTGTGCTTAACAAACAAAGCTACGCCAGGTAGTGTTTCAGGAAGAAGGGTATCAAGACTTACTGCTTTATAAATTTCATCTGACATATGAAGTGCTTTTTTTTATATAATGGTTGAAATTTATCTTCGAATTTTATGAGTGATTTTATTGTTCAACGGAGGGGCTTCGTGATGCGCATGTAGTTCCATTCTTTCATTGAGTGTTACCGCTGAAAACAGTAATTTTGATTCAGTGGTTTTTGTAGTGTATGTTCCTGAATATAGTAAATTGTCTTTCTTGTTTGACATGATGAACTCCGTAATTCCAACCACTACTCCTGTTGTCCCCAATTATCCACCAACCGGCACTTATGGAGGTAGTTCTGGATATTTACTTCACCAATGATGGCCTCGGCTTCTTCGATGGACAGGCCGATTTTTGGACGGACACCCATCCAGTGCGACGCTGTTGTGGTCGGCTCTTCCAGTGGGCGCGGAAGCGGCGGTCCCGGCTTGTACAGGCCGTTCACAAACAGCATCGCTTCATACCAGCGTGGGCGCTTGACAAGTTTAATTTCTACAACCATCCCGTTTGAAAGTGTCTTTTCGACAATCGTTTCATGGATCTCTGCGTCATCAGGAATTCTGTGCGAATCGGACATGTTTTCTCCTGTTGTTGTCACGTTTGGTTATTGTCAGGGAAGCTTCTTTTCTAAACTTCAAAAAACAAAACCCGCCTTTTTTTCCAAAAAGGCGGGCGCAAGCATAACAGCACGGACTGTATGCTGAAATGACTTCAACTTCGGCGACCCCTCTGCCCGGTCTGGGTAGGTGGCTTTGCGTCATCCGGTTCCCCGGATTTTGCCTTTTCGGTATATCTTTTTATTCAGTTTTTGAGTGCAGCAACAAATTACTTAAGATTTTCGAATACTGTACAATAAATAATATAGACACGTTTTGCAAACAAAATTAGCGCTGCCCCTTTATTTGACTGCTGATTTGTGTATTATGTTCGAAAATTACTTACGTTATCTGTTCCACAGAATTGAATAAGGAGGAATCGGGTGGGTAAACAAAACGGCTCCCGAAACAAGATCATATTCCTGGCGGTTTTAATCGGAGTAATTGCCTTGCTGCACTATGCTACGCCTACCGAACCGCACTTTTATCATAAAATCCATATTGTATTGCGCAAGCTCTACTTTCTTCCTCCTGTTATTGCAGCTGCCTGGTTCGGGCTCAGAGGGGCATGTATGGCAGCTCTGGCCGTCAGCTTTTTCTTTGGCATGCACGCTTTTCTTGACTGGCCGGGCAATTATATGGAACAGGCAAACCAGCTGGGGGAACTGGTGGGATTCTGGGTGGCGGGCATTATCCCGGGCTGGTTGTTCGACCGGCAACGCTCACTTCTTCAGGAACTTGCCAATGCCAATGAGGAAACCATTCTCGGCCTGGTTTCGGCACTGGATCTTCGCGAACACAACACCCGCCTGCATTCTCAACGGGTGCGGGAGTATGCCGAGCTGATAGCCGGCCGGTTCGGGGTTGATGAGAAGGCACGGCGAGAGATCGGATATGGAGCTTTGTTGCACGACGTTGGGAAGATAGCAATCCCAGACCACATTCTCTTGAAGCCCGACAGGCTGAACGATGAGGAGTGGCTGGAAATGCACAAGCATCCCGAGGCAGGATACCGCATTGTTAAACGCATAGGCTTCCTCCAAGACGCGGCGGAGACAATTCGCGCCCATCACGAGCGTTATGATGGCACGGGCTATCCACGAGGGTTAAAGGGAGATGAAATCCCGTTGGGTGCCCGGCTGTTCATGGTGGCGGATACCTACGATGTTCTGACGTCACAGCGCCCCTATAGATCGCCCGTATCACACGAAGAGGCTGTGACCGAGATCATGAACCAGAAAGGCCTCCAGTTTGATCCGGCGGTGGTTACCACACTTATGGCCATTTCATATGATGAACTGCGACTGATTGCCGAACGCTATCAGGATAATCTGAATCACTGGTCGTCTGAGCGGTCACCGCGATTTACAGCCTGAATGCTCAGCCTCCGCCGCACGTCCTCATTTTTTTCCGCAGCTGCCGCCGCACCCGGAGCCGGAGCAGCATCCCTTCTTTTTCCAGAGTGAGTAGTACAGAAGATATCCGGCAACGGCCAGAATGGCGGCTGCGATGATCATATCGGCTATTCCCATTTCAACCTCCCAATCCGAGGAGCATTCCTCCCTGGAACACCAGGCAAGCCATGCCCCATGCCAACACCATCTGGTAGGCAAAGGCTACCCCGTACCACTTCCAGGTGCGGAACTCCTGAACCATTGCGACAGCAGCGATGACGCAGGGCATGTAGAGCAGCACAAAGACGATGAAGGCGTAAGCGGTAAGCGGAGTGAAGTGTTTCTTCAGCTCTGCCCTTAGCGGGTTGCGTTCGGCTGCCTTTTCCGCATTTTCATCGGCCGAGAGGCTGCTGACCCCCAGGGTGGAAAAGACATTGGAGAACGATTCCTTGCCGGCCTTAACCAGAGAGGTGCCCGCCTCTTTTAGGTCGTCGCCGAAAGTTGGAGTCTCTGGTTTCTTTTCCGCATCCTTTTTCACGTAGATCTCGCCCATGGTTCCCACCACGATCTCTTTGGCGATCAGCCCTGCGATCAGTGAAGAACTCGCTTCCCATGTGCCAAAGCCGAGCGGCGCGAGGACAGGAGCGCTGACTTGCCCGATTTTACCAAGATAGGAGTCTTTCTTATGCTCCACGCCCCAGGGAAGATTGAGCAGAAACCAGACCATGATCGAGACAGCCAGGATGTAGGTACCCGCCTTGACGAGGAAGTGTTTGCCCTTTTCCCAGGTGTGGATCATCAGGCTCCTGAAGGAAGGCATCCGGTAGGGGGGAAGTTCCATGATAAACATGGGCGCTTCGCCCCGGAAAAGGGTCCTCTTGAAGATGAAGCCCATGAAGATGGCCAGGCCGATGCCCATCACGTAGAGAGACCAGAGCACCGAGCCGCCATGATTGGGAAAGAAAGCCCCGATGAAAACGATGTAGACCGGAAGCCGGGCGCCGCAGGACATGAGCGGAATCAGGAGACCTGTCAGGGCCTTGTCCCGCGGGTTCTCCATTGTTCTGGTGGCGTAGATGGCCGGAACGTTGCAGCCGAAACCGAGCAACATCGGGATGAACGACTTGCCGTGCAGGCCGATGGCGTGCATGGCCCGGTCCATGACAAAGGCTGCCCGTGCCATGTAGCCGCTTCCTTCCAGGAAGGTGATAAAGAACATCATGGCAAAGATCATCGGAACAAAGCCGAGCACGTTCCCCGTGCCGGCGATCACACCGTCGGTGAGCAGGGAGACGGTCCAGTCCGGCGCATGAATGAGATTCGCCAGCGCTGTCGCCCAGTGGGTCAGGGGCCCGGAGATCATTGCTGCCACCCAGTCGGCAAAGGGCTTGGAGACGTCGAAGGTGAGTTTGAACATGATCCACATGGCAGTGAGGAATATCGGTATGCCGAGAAAACGGTTCAGCACCACCCGGTCGATCTTTTCGGTAAGATCCGTTTTCCGTAGCTCCGGCTTTTTCAGAACTTCGCGGGTGAGGCCCGAGGCAAGCGAATACCTGGTATCGGCCATGAGCGCTTCGATATCTTCGCCGTGAGCGTTACGCAGGTGATGAAGCGCCTCATCAAGAACGGCGATAGTGCCGATCTTGGTCTCCTCAATGACGTGAGCATCCGCTTCGATCAGCTTCAGTGCCAGCCAGCGCAGGGGATATCTCTCGATAAGTGCCGGTTGGTTTACTGTAAGCGTCTCCGATACAAGGCGTATGGCGGTTTCAACGTCCAATCCATACCCGAGCTGGGCCGGTTTTTGGCCGGTCGGGTTGGCGGTGGTATCCAGAACTTTTTTGAGAAGCTCGTCAAGGCCGTCCTTTTTGGTGGCCGAGGTCGGGACAACCGTTATCCCGAGCATTTTTTCGATGCCGGGGACATCAATGCGATAACCCTTGGCCTGCGCCTCGTCATAGATGTTGAGCGCCATCACCACGGGGATGCCAAGTTCCATTATCTGGACGGTCAGATAGAGGTTGCGCTCCAGATTGGTGGCATCCACGACATTTATGACCAGGTCGGGACGCTCGTGAACAAGATAGTCGCGTGCAATGATCTCTTCCTGTGTATAGGGGGAAAGCGAATAGGTGCCGGGAAGGTCAACCAGGCGGATCCGGCAACCGCCGTATTCGAAGATAGCTTCCTTCTTTTCCACGGTTACCCCGGCCCAGTTTCCGACCTGCAGCCTGGTCCCGGCAATGGCATTGATCAGGGTCGATTTACCCGAGTTGGGATTGCCTGCCACAGCCACGGTAATGGCGCGTTTCTCAACCGGGCGCAGGTTGCTCCTGCGGCTTTCGATGCTCTCCTGTTCCCTGTCTGGTGCGAAGTTGGGTTGTGTGCTCATGCCGCCACCTCAACGCTGATTCCTTCGGCTTCTTTCTTGCGCAGGGAGAGGTTGTAGCTCTTGACGGTAACCTCTATCGGGTCGCCCAGGGGAGCGACTTTCAACACCTTGACTTCTACCCCTACCAGAATCCCCATGTCCATCAGCCTGCGCTTCAAAGGGCCGATGGACCCGATGGCGGTGATTGTGCCCTTTTCCCCCGGTCTAAGTTTTGACAGATTCATCAGTTTATCTCCTTACCATGATTTTCATTGCCATGCCGCGGTCTATCGCAACCCTTGATTCATCAACCCTGACGAGTACCGGTCCGCCACCGTTGTTCAACATCTCAACGAACTTGCCGATTCGCAGTCCCATATCCTCAACCCTGCAGTCGTATTTTTCCCGTTCCGAACAGCATTGGCCGGAGAGGGGGTTCCTGTTGATCCTGATGTCAAGTATTTCGCCCTGTTCGCCCGGGCTTAACAATCCGAGAGGTATCATGATCCGGTAATCTCCTTTTTATGTAACTTCAACTTGGTCTTGTCGAAATTGAAGACGAGCATGGCATAGCCGTAATCGATGTCCTTGCTACTGCCCGAGGCGTCGTGAAAAAACTTGTTGGTGAAAAAGTGGTCGTAACCGATGACAGCCGAGAAATCCTTGTTTATGTTCCAGGTCAAGGTGAAATCGGTCTCCACTCCCAGCCTGCGGCTGAAACCGTCTTCAACCGCATTGGCGGTGAATTTACGTCCAGTCGCTGAAAAATTCAGGCTGTCCGTGAGGTCAATTCCCCATCCCAGTGTGTAAATCTGTATGCCGCTGGCATGATGATTTCCGACATTGATGCCGGAAAGATCTCCCACAACACCCATGTCACCCATCAGGGACGTATCATTGTTGGGGTTGTGGAATTCTTTCCTGGAGCCAAGCCCGTTGGCTGCGTTTTTATCGCCGGAACCTATGGCATAGCTCACGAAGATGGTGTTCTTATGTCCTCCCAGTTCAAATGCGCCCGTCAGATCCATATGCCCTCCGTAGGCGCTGATGTCTTCATTAGCGCCGGTAGCGGAGTTGAAAACCTTCCCGGACTGATAGACCGGCTCGACCTCCAGGGTGAGCGGCCCCAGCTTGGAGGTGCTGCGCAGTCCCCATGTGTCCAGGTGTTCCCCGGTATGATGCTCTGTTGAGCCGGTGTCACGGATCATATAGGCTTCAATGGAGTTGCCTTCAGAGGGGGCATAAGTCACGTAAGCTCCCAGCAAGTTGCCCTTGATGCCGTCGGCAAAGGGGGCGGCGTAACTTCCGCCCAAAAGATCGATCGTAACCGTATTCAGAGGCTTAATTCTCAGTCTGCCCGCGTCGAAGGTTAAGCCGTTGTAGAATGAATCGGTTCCCAGCACAAAAGCGCTTCCATAGTTGAATTCCTGCCGCCCGCCCTTTAGGGCGAACCATTCTTTTCCGGGGAGCCTTGCTTCCACAAACCCCTGATAAAGCGAAATCTTGCCCGTATACTGGTCTCCGCCGGTAAAACCGTATCCTTGCCCCTCTATATGGATATCCAGGTAGTCGGTGGGATGCCAATATACGTAGGGTTTCATCCGGTGGAGAAAGCGTCCCTCGTTGCGGTCAGGAGTGAAGCTCGAATCGGGAAGCCTGAAATTGCGTACAACATCACTCCGAAGAAACCCGTTCACGCCGGCCTTGTACTCGAATTCCGGCGTTTCCGGCTCGATCAGGACCAGTATCTCTTCGATGGCTTTTTTTCTCAGGCGGTACCCGTCCAGTTTGGCAAGTTCGTTCTCTAAGGCAGCATGGAGGGGGGCAATGCTTTCCAGCTCATCCCGGCGAATAGCCTGGGGATCCTCTTTTTCGTGTCTTTCTACGATTTTGACCATTACAGCGAGAAAGCATTCGGCCAAGTCGCTCCTGGAGCAGGGTTTTCCCTCGGGAAGCTTCTTTTCCACTGAGTATTTCTGAGCCAGCTCCGTAATTTTCCGGTAAGACCAGTGCTCGCTAGTTACTTGTTCCGGAATCTGATGATCAACATCATGAGCGTCGCAGGGCTCTTCATGGTTGTGCCCGGCATGGGATACGTCATCCAATTTTCCTTCACCCTCGTCGGCATGTGCCGTACCAGCCACCATTATGGAGATTGAGAGCAACACCAATATCTTCTGAAACGTCATTTTTCTCTCCTATGTGTTATAGCAGGGAGCAATTTAATGCGAACAAAATTACCCCTTTGCATAGATAATGAAAATCTTTATCAATTGTTGGATGTAAAAAGGCTATTCGTTGTGTCTGTAGGGTTACTCAGGCATTGGATGGCTGAAGCGCATTGCGATAAATGCTCAGTCATCAGGCTTCTGCATCGGCGAAAGTTTTCGGCCAGGCGCAGGCTCTCTCCGGGATTGCCGTAGATCTTCCACGGTCCCTGACAGGTGAAGGGGATGCTGATCAACCCCATGAAGGCAGCAACGTCCTTTGGCGGATAGCCCAGCAACAGGCCGATCTCATGCGGGAAATGTCCCTGCTGCAGTTGAGCGGTGAGCTTCTGAAGAATCTGATCGGGGGTAACGTTGTTGCCGTGACCGGCCCGTTTGAGAAGAGCGCTGATGTCACGGCGGGCAAGATGCCGTTTGAAGTGGACTTTATGGCTGAAAAGAATCATCAGGTATGAGCCGCGGTCAACCAGTTCGCAGGCCTGAAGAGGCGTGTTAGCGAGCAGTTCATGGCCGTGGTTTTTCCAGAGGGTGTAGAGGTTGCGCCCACAGGAACGTTCGCGGTTGGGGATGCTGAGCAGGGATGCCGGCTTGGCTTCAGCCAGCACTTCTGCCGTTTCCAGTGCAACGTATGCGGCCAGGCACTCCTTTTCATCGGGAAAACACTCGGCAAGCCTTGCCCAAAACGGCCGGGGAGCTTTTGCGGAAGTTGCGACTGAGTAAGCCATGATTACTCCATAAAATGATATTGAATGTGATAATCATTTACGATAAAAGGCGGGGGCTGTCAATATTAAAATGTATGTCAGGCTAAATAAGAACTTTGGCAGACCGCTTGACAGCCTAGACCAATTAGTCTATTTTTTGCATATGACAAAGAGAGATACACGCAGTGAAATAATCAGGATCGGCACCGACTTCATCAGTCGTCAGGGATTTAATGCCACCGGCATTGACGCGGTGCTAAGAGAAGCTAAAATACCCAAGGGGTCTTTTTATCACTACTTCAAAAGCAAGGAAGATTTCGGCCTGGCGGTGATCGACCACTTTGCCGAGCGCTATGACCAGCGGCTCGAAACATTTTTGAACGATGAAGAGGTGACGCCGCTCAATCGTATCCGTAATTACCTGGAGAGCGGTTTGATGCGCCTGGAGCAGAACCTGTGCGCAAAGGGGTGTCTGATCGGCAACCTTGGGCAGGAGCTGGCCGATAGTAACGAGCGTTTCCGCTCACGGCTCGACGAGATCTTCAATTCATGGAAAGAGCGCTTTGCCGCCTGTCTTCTGGAGGCGCAGGAAGCGGGCGAGTTGTCCGGTGAGGTTGCTCCCGGTGTGATGGCCTGCTTTATTCTTTCCGGGTGGGAGGGCGCCATTCTGCGGGCCAAGGTAATGAAGTCAGCGCAGCCGATTCGCGATTTTATCGAGGTCCTTTTTGCATCGGCGCTTCAGCGTGGGAATCAGGTATAATACCGAGCTAGACGATCGGTCTAATTTAAGAACAAGGAGCAGTGACATGGATGCTGACATGAAATTCAGGGCACTGGTGGTTGAAAAGACAGCTGACAAGCAGTTTGTGCGCGAGATCCGGGAACGTTCCCTTGTTGACCTGCCCGAGGGTGATCTGCTGGTGCGGGTCCACTACTCCTCCCTCAACTACAAAGACGCCCTTTCGGCCACGGGACATCCCGGCGTAACGCGGCAGTTTCCCCACACCCCCGGCATTGATGCTGCCGGTGAGGTGGTGTCGTGCGAAAACGGCGCTTTTTCGACGGGAGACAAGGTGATTGTCACCAGTTATGACCTGGGGATGGAGACTGACGGCGGTTTCGGGCAGTATATTCGCGTTCCCTCCTCCTGGGCGGTGCGGTTGCCGGAGGGGCTGAGCCTGCGTGAGAGCATGGCGCTGGGTACCGCCGGCTTTACGGCTGCTCTTTCGGTGCTGAAGCTGGAGCGTGCCGGTGTACGCCCCGGGGACGGCGATATCCTGGTCACCGGCGCCACTGGTGGTGTCGGCAGCATTGCCGTCGCCATTCTTGCCCGGGCCGGTTACCAGGTGGTTGCTTCCACCGGCAAAAGCAAGGATGTTGCGTTTCTCACCGATCTCGGCGCGGCAAGGGTGATTAGTCGCGAGGATGTGGCCGCATCCGAAAAGCCAATGTTGGCAGAGAAATGGGCTGGTGCCGTGGACGTGGTTGGCGGAACAACCTTGGCGGCGGTGCTGAAATCGACGAAATACGGCGGTGCGGTTACCTGCTGCGGTTTGGTCGGCTCACCGGAGTTGAACGTGAATGTTTATCCCTTCATTCTGCGGGGAGTGAGCCTGCACGGCGTGGATTCTGTCCACTGTCCCCGCGATATTCGAGAGGAGCTCTGGCAACGGCTGGCTTCCGGTTGGAAACCGCTTCATCTGGGCCAGATGGTTCGTGAGTACACCTTGGCGGGACTCGAAGAAGAGATCACGGCAATCCTGCAGGGCGGAATTACGGGGCGTGTGGTGGTCAACCTTCTGGAAAGCTGAAAATAATAATTAAGGAGGATTGTATGAAAATTCTATCTATTCTGGGAAGTCCGCGTAGCGGCAAGAACAGCGCCAGTATTGCCAACCGTTTCACCGAGACAGCCGCGAGTCTGGGCGCGGATATTCAATACTTTGAGCTGAACAGACTTACCTACCGGGGATGCGTGGGGTGTTATGCGTGCAAAAAAGATTTGGATCATTGCATACTGAACGACGACCTGACCCAGGTTCTGGATGCGGTGCATGAAGCCGATCTGGTGGTTCTGTCGTCTCCGGTCTATTTCGGTGATGTCACTTCACAGCTCAAGGGGTTCATAGACCGGAGCTACTCGTTCCTTACACCCGAATACATGACCGGCAGAGATATGAGTCGCCTGAGCCCGAAGAAACTGGTCTTCGTTCTCTGTCAGGGGCATCCGGACGAGTCGCTGTTCGCTGATATTTACCCACGCTATGAAGGCTTTCTGAAATGGATGGGCTTTACCGAGAGGCGCTTGATACGCGCCTGCGGCTACGGACCGCTGACCGTTGATTCGATTCCCGAGAAGATCCTGAAACAGGCCGAGGATGCTGCCAGGGAGATGCTGTCGTGATAGCCGGCCTCTAATATCATTCGTCGTACAAAACTTTTTTCTCACACCAGATCACTGGGTTTACTCCACTCATTGTGTGACAGGCCTCATTTTGTTTGCGAACCAGAAAGAAATTGTGTAGAAAGTAAAGCATGAAAATAGTCTGATCACTGTAGGCGTCCTCTGTTTACCTTGCCTAAAATAATCAATATCACCGAAGAGAGAGAAAGAAAATGACCGGAAAAAAATGTGGAGCATTCCTTATTGCAGGAATGCTACTGGCGGGTTCTGTCAATGCTGAAGGGAATCCGAATCAGGAGTTGGGAAACCAGAAACCAGAACAAGTCAGCATAGGAAATGTAACAACCGGCAAGTCCGAAGTGGCGCTTCCGGCAGCGGCGGATCCGGCCGCATCCGAAAAGGGATCTGTCGTCAAGGAGGAGACTGTTTCAAAGGTTGAATCTGCTCCCGGCGCTGAAGTTTCTTCCAAGCCTGGGGCTGCCGATAAAGACGATGAAATGGGAGAGGTCGCTGAGGAGGTGACCATTGCGGATCCGATTGAGCCGTTTAACCGGGTGATGTTCCAGTTCAACGACAAGCTCTATTTCTGGGCGCTCAAACCTGTTGCACGCGGGTACAGTGCAATTGTTCCGGAGCCGGCGCGTGTCTCGGTGAGGAATTTTTTCAAGAACGTGAAAATGCCCATACGGTTTGTCAACTCCCTTTTTCAGGGGAAATTCCTGGGGGCAGGCACTGAGCTTGCCCGTTTCGGCATCAATACTACCATAGGTGTTGCTGGATTTTTGGATGTGGCAAAAGATAAGTTCGATCTTGACCCAAGTGACGAAGATTTCGGGCAGACTCTCGGTTTTTATGGCATGGGAGGGATGATGTACATCGTCTGGCCGGTCTTTGGCCCTTCAACCGTGAGAGATACGATAGGAATGGCAGGCGACAGTTTCCTGAATCCTGTTAGCTATATAAGCTATTTCTGTCCGTTTGAAGTGGGTCTCGGAGTGAGTGCATACGAGCAAATCAACAAGACATCACTGGATCTGGGCACTTATGAGGATTTGATAGCGGCGTCAATTGAGCCCTACATTGGGGTAAGGGATGCCTACATCCAATACAGAAAAAAGGAAATAAATAAGTAACAGCTAGAGGATGTACCTATTATTCAAAACGTAAAAAACCACACCTTGCGGGTGTGGTTTTTTACGTTTTGAATAAAGAGCAGCGAAAAAGGCGGTACGACTGCTTACCTCCAATTTGTAATCATAATGATACTAATGTGTACTTTTGCCATGGAGGTGCCCCATGGCGAGATCAGTGCAAATTTCAGAAGAAGCATTCCAGCAAACCCTCAAGCTTCGTGAAAAATTTCCCGAGATTATATGGCTGCCGCCTGTGTGAATATCCATGACAATCTACCGATCCGCCTCATGTTTTTGACTCGCTTGATTCAGCAACTGAGCGAGCTGAGTGAGGCTTGTCCGAAATGGCCTCAAAACGAGAAGCGATAACGAATTTAACCAACTGGCCTTGGATTAAAAGTCTCAACTTGATTGCGGATTAGAATAAATATAAAAGTCGGAGGATGTCGGCAGGTCAGGCGGTAAGGTCAGCTCTGAGTTTAATTCCCAAGGGTACCAACTGGGTACGACGCGTCACGTTCAGTTTTTTAAAAATGTTGTTGATATGGGTTTTTACTGTTTGTTCGCTGATAAACAACTCTGAGGCAATTTCCTTGTTTGTGAGTCCTTGGGAAACATTTATGACTATTTCACGTTCCTTATTACTCAAACTTCCACCAACAACCGAATCCCTCGTGTTTTCCGCAAAGTTGACCAACGCCCTGATTTTGCAATTGTCAATCCAGATCTGTCCATTGTTGATTGCATGAAACGCCTTTAGTAGCAGACGTATATCAGCATCAGTTGTCATTATTCCATTGATTTTGTTGGTAATCATCAGGCACGCGATACTATCTTCGCTGAGACCATAATCGAGAAGAATTGTTTTTGCCTTGGCCAAGCCGACGGGCTTCTTCTGTTTGATGGTGTATGCATCTGAAATAATAAAATTAGGTTCAAATGCGTCATTAATATCGCTGGCAGAATCTATCAATACAGCTTCAGAAATATCTGGTTCTTTCTGAAGCTGTTCCTGCAGGGCTTTTCCCAACAGTGAACTTCCTATGCTGATTGCTATTTTCATGCGTACCTCGCTCAAGCGTGACAAAAATACATTCTTTGCTTTTGCCTGGCCTCACTACCCGGTGATATAATGCAAAAAATTCTCATTCATAGTTTCTTAAAGTAGTGTGTGGCTTCTTTTCTAACAGATTTCCTGGTGGAACGCAATACCGATGAGACTTCAGGCAAAGTGGTGAATAAGTCCATGGTGTTTGAAGGGGGGATCCCCCCAAAGTATATGTGAACCAGGAACATTCCGTGTCAGACTGCAAGTCTTTGACAATGAGCTCGACCTTGATGCAGACTGATTACCTTCATCCTGCATTCCGCGTTGAGGTCCTTGGGCGTTCCGAGAAATTCGGCCTGGATATACTCACGTGAAACGCCCCTGACGATTCCAGCCAATTCATCGTACTGCTGGCCCAATACCATGATTTCTCGTCCAACGCTCCGTTCCAAAAACTGTTTTTTCTTGTCTGCGGCAATTGCTCTCAATCGCGCTGCCCGCTGATTGATGGTGATCGGCTGAAGGTGTCCCGGCATGACAGCGGCCTTTGTTTTGGGGCGTTTGGAATAGGGAAAGACATGCAGGTCGGCAAAAGGGGGCGCTTCGATCAAAGCACAGGTTGCTTCGAATTCCCGGTCGGTTTCGCCGGGAAAACCAGCGATGATGTCGCTTCCGATAAAGGCGTCCGGCATGGTGTTGACGAGCTTTTTCAGCAGCTCGCTGAAAAAGGCGCTGTTGTAAGGGCGACCCATGCGCTGCAGCACGCTGTCGCAGCCACTTTGAAGCGGTATGTGGAAGTGGTGGCAGATGGCAGGAGAAGATGCACACAGGGAGATCAGCTCTTCACTGAATTCGTTGGGATCGACGGAGCCGATACGGAGCCGCTGAAGGTTTGTTTTCTCGAGAATTCGCCGAATGAGACCCTCCAGTGATTCGGCTGGTGACAGGTCGAGCCCATAAGCGCCAAGATGGATGCCGGTCAGCACAATCTCCCGGAATCCGTTATCAATCAGCCTGCGGATACCGTCCAGTACTTCTTCAGGGGCAACACTTCTGCTCCTTCCACGGGCAAAGGGAACAATGCAGTAGCTGCAGAAAGTGTTGCAGCCGTTTTGAACCTGGAGAAAAGCACGGGTATGTTCGGCAAAACTGGTCAGGCGCAGCGGCGCGATTTCTGTTTCGGCGGCAACATCGCCAACCCGGTTTTCAGCGGCATTTGCCAAAATCGAGCTGTCCAACTTCTCCATGTTGCCGAGAACCACGTCCACTTCGGGCATACGGGAAAGCTCATCCGGAGAAACCTGGGCATAGCAACCGGTTGCAACAATGCGGGCTTCAGGGTTCAGGCGCCGGGCGCGACGGATCAAGCGCCGGGTCTCGGCATCGGTCCTGGCGGTGACAGTACAGGAATTGATTACATAGATGTCGGCCGGTTCGGTGAAGTCAACCATGGAGTAACCGGCACTCCCGAACTGTTCGATCATAGCGGCTGATTCAAACTGGTTTGTTTTGCACCCCAGGGTGGCAATGGCAACGGTTTTCATACTGCGGGCAGTTCCTTTTCAAGCTTTTTCAATATCCAGGTGACGTAGGCCACGACAGTCAGCGCTGCCGACCAGGTTACTCCCAAAATGCCCCACCAAATGCCGATAATGCCCCAGCCGAAGACCGTGGTCAATACATGGAAGGCACATGTGGGACCGGCAATCTGTCGATACAGGCCGATCCAGAGTGCAAAGAGTGGTTGCTTGATCCCCTGCATGGCGGAGATACAGATATACAGCAAGACATAGGCGGGAAACACAAAGGCCTCGATTCGCAGGAACCGGACACCCACGGCGATGACCTGGAAATCGCGGCTGAAAAACGACATCAACTGACTGGTCAGGAGCAGGGCTGCAATAGTTCCCATGCCAGCCAGTGTAAAACCGTAGCGAAGCGATGTTCGCAGCACTTCGCGAATCCGGTCCGTACGCAGTGCGCCAAAATTCTGGGCGGTAAGCGCCAGGGTGGAGGTATTGAGCCCCATGATCGGCAGCAAGGCAATCTGCTCGATACGGGTTGCGATTCCGTAGGCAGCCACGGCTTCTTTGCCGTATCTACCCACAAACCAGGTGATGATAAAAATTCCAAGACTGATGGTCATCATGTTCAGCGCCGAAGGTAAACCTTGTCTGGCAAGCTCACGGTAGTAATGCCAGTCGGGCAGCAGGTCACGGAGCCTGAAGTTTTCTATGATCCCCGAACGGAAAAGGCGGTTGAAAAGAAAAAGATTGCCCATGGCATGGATAACCACCGTAGCCAGGGCAACGCCGGGCAGCCCCAAAGCCGGCAGACCGAAACCACCGTACATGAACCAGGGGTCAAATACCAGGTTTAGAAAAAAACCGGTCACCAGAAAGTTGCGGTAGGTGATTGTGTTGCCATGGGAATTGAGTATGGCACTCATGACAAAGCTGAACATGAAAAAGACGCAGCCGGAAAAAATAACACGCATGTAACTGATGGCAAGGTTGAGGTAATCGCCCTGGGCTCCCATGAACATGAAAATATGTTCCGTAAAGAGCAACCCCGCAATCGTTAATACAATGGCATTGATCAAGGCGAAGGAGAGCGACTGAAAGATGTAACGACGGGCCTCGTCATGATCTCCGCGGCCAAGGGCATTGCCGACCAGTGTTGTGGCGCCGGAGGAGAGACCGGTTCCCATTGACAGTACGATAAAGAACACGGGAAAAGAGAGTGACATGGCGGCCAGGGCGGTGGTGGAAAGTCTGCCACCATACCAGGTGTCAACCACATTGAACATTGTATTGAAGAAAAAACCGGTTCCGGCCGGGATGGCCAGGCGTCTGATAAGCAACGGAATGGGAGCCACGGTCAGGTCGTGGGGCATATGTTTATTTTTCGATTCCGTTTGTGGATCAGCAAGGTTTGTCTCACTCGTGCGCACCGCCATATCCGGCGCTGGGAGATTGACATTATGGTGCAATTGCATTCAGTTCCACCCTGCTTCTGGATTGGGTACTCTTCTCGGGAGCCTTATAGATATCATCTTTTTTCAGGAATATGCGTTCGGCGGTTATACCACCCTGCTTGACCAGATAGGCCATTACCGCTGCCGAGCGCTCTTGGGCCAGGGACTGGAGATTGCCGTCACTTACAACCGTATTGGCGATGATCAGTTTTTTCATTTCATCATCCGGCAGATCTTTGACAAAACCGAGCATGTTGCGTGGTTTGGGAAATTTCTCCTTGCTGTAGACAGCCTTGAGATATTTCGAGTCTTCGTTCGGCTGTATCTTGCCGTTTGCGTCGATTTTACTTTCGGAAGTTTCGCGGTTTTTTGCAAGAGAAAGCATTTTTTCGTTCAACATTTTTCGATTTAGCAGTTCGCTGCGATACCCCTCGGGGTCTTTCTCGCGATCCACATACCCTTTCAGCTCCATCTTCAGCGCGGGACGGTCGGCCAATGCCTTGGCCAATGCGTTGAGTTTCTTCTCCTCACTGGATGTCAGTGTGGTTGTTCCCTGGGGAAATTCGATGGTGCTCAGGTCTGCTCCTTCTCCGAACATGGATGATAATAACGATAGTGGCGATGTGGCAGCCTTTACCAGCAGATTTTTGATAACCTGGAAAACAAGCCGCCAAATACTGAACTGGGGATCGTCCGTGCGGCCGGTAACCGGTACATCCAGATGAATCTCGCCCTTGCGGTCCTTGAGCAGCGCCAGTCCCAACCTTACCGGCAGATTGGTGGCTTCTTTACTTTCCACCTTACTGCCGAAGGTGAATTGATCAATGAAGATTTTGTTCTCCGAGTGCAGTTCCTTCCGCTCAATGTGGTATTTCAGATCAAGGTACAGTTTCCCTTTTTCAACGGTATATCCCAGATAGGTGCCCGAGTAGGGGGTAACCGGCGAAAGTTCGATGTCCTTGAAGGCGACTTTCAGGTCAACAAACAGGTCATCGCGCAGGGGGTTGATGGTGCCGGTGATCTGGATCGGAGAGCGGTTCTCAAGGTTGCCGCGCAGGTCCACATCGGCGAACCGTGAATCATCCGATGACATACCGCTGACACGCCCACCCAGGTTGTAGAACGTGGTGGAAAAGTGTTGGGGCAGGTGGTTGTCGGAAAAGGCAAGAGTCCCTCCCTGAATGGTTATGGCACCGATGCTGATCTGCCGTTTTTGCGTACCGCTAGGCTGTTTCGGTGCAGGCGAGGCAACAACAGTCCGGACACTGTTCGGGGGTGGTGATTCCGATTTGGCGGGAGCGGTTGTCGGGGCGGAGGCGGAAATAGGTTGCTCCACAAGATTCTGAAGATTAAGGGTACCGTCCTTGAGTATGGTAATGCGCGAGTAGACACCATTCAAGGCGATCTGACGGATGGCTAGGCTGAATGGTTCCAGTTTGCCCTGGAATTCATCAAGTTGCAGGCTTTCCCATTTCAGCAGATCTTCTTCCGTAGTCGCATCAACGCTGTGGAAAGATCTTATACCGGCACTCCCCCTGAATGTGCCTTCCGGTTTTCCGTTCTTAAGGTTGATATCAACTTTAAGGGACGTGTCCAGATAGCCGCCCAGGACAGAAACATTCAGATTGTCCGGAAAATAGTCCTCGAAATCCCTGATGGCAAGGCGTCTCACGCTGAGATCCCCACGGTAGCGGAAGGGAAGGGGAGTGATTTCTCCGCTGGTCCTGATTGGGGTGTTTTGACCAAAGGTTGTGCTGCACCTGAGTCTGGCCGGAGTAAATTTCGGACCATTCAGGTTGGCAAGAGTAATCGAAGTGTTGCGCAGAGTAAAGCGGGGTTTCTCATTCAGTGTTTTATCGGTAAATGCGACGTTGAGTCTGTCTGTCTGGAAGCGTTTCAAGTGATAAGAAAATTGCCGGGAAATGTGTTTTGGAGCGGAGGATTTCGGACTTTTTTTTGACGTTGTTGACGGCTTTTCAGTGTCTTTGAGCAGCGAAAGAGGCGATATGCTGCCATCAGCTTCACGGGAGACCGAAATGGAGCCTTTCGATAGTTTGACTTCGGCAATATAAAGGCTGTTTTCCTTCTGTTTGAAGGACGCATTGCTTATGTCGAAGAGCGACAAATCCAGACCGTCTTTATTGCCGTAACGTGTGGAAACACCCTTCAGGGTCAGGTTGGCATGCTCTGCCGTCAGACCATTCTCTTGTGTATAGGTTACATCGCCGGACAGGTCCATAATGCCTTTGATTGGATCTGTCAGGTAGCTTGCCAGGTAAGGCCAACCTTTTTGCAGTTTCATCCCCTTCAGTGTCGTCAAGCTTTTCAACGACAATGGGAGTGTCGAGAAGTTCCCTTTTGAATTTACGTTAGCTTCCTTATCCATCAGCAGGGAGAGATCGTATTCAGCCGATGTGTTGGGCGCATTGCTGAAGTTTTTCAGGGAAATAGCAATATCGGACAATGTTGCTTTGAAACCTCCCTTGGCCTGGGCATCACTGAAATGGACGCTGCTGTTGGTGAGAGCCAGTGAAGAAATCAGCAGTGATGGCTGCCGCACATCTTTATCAGGCTTTGAAGGTTTAGGTTCCTTGGCTTTGCGCCCTCCGGCACTCTTCTCCGCAGGCATGAGACTGGCATACATCCATTGCCCGCGTCCATCGCGGCTGACAAACAGTTCAAGCCCGTCCAGCCTGATGGAAGCAAATTGGAAGAGCTTTGCGAAAACCTCCAGCTTTGATGCTTTGACTTCCAGCAGAGGAAGCTTTACCAGAGGTTGACCATTATTCAGGTTTATTGCGATGTCATCCAGTCTGAGCAAACCTTTGGTGTTTAATTCTGGTTTTCTATCGGAGAACACCCGGTAGTTGAGATCCGTGTCTATGGTCAGTTTTCCCGTGGCAAGCCGGGCTGGAGGCTTTTGAGGCGAATAAGCCACCAGTTCGGGAAGATCAAGTTGTTTCAGGTTGATGCGAACCGATGTTTCCATGGACTTGCTGAGCGGTTTCATTTTGCCCGCAAAACTAAAGGGGGCGCCGTTGACTACAGCTGAAATTTTGGGCGCAGTGTACTTTTCCACCAGGTAGGGGATATTGCTGATAAACGGGATACCAATTTCCAGGTTGCGTACGGTGTGTTTTCTGCCTCCAATGACGGCGAGATCATTGAAGTCGACAGAACCGCCCCTTATGGTTATGTTGTTGATGGAGAAATGGGTCTCTTCATGTGATTCAGGTTTTTTATTTGCCTGAAGACGCTGTTGGATATCTGAAAAGTTGTAATAGTTTGGGCCCTTGCGGGTTATGCCGATGAAGGGTTTGTCGATGGCAACCTCGGAGATAATCAGGGCGCGTTTGAAGATGGATAACGGGCTAAGAGAGGCGCGGATGCCACCAATCCCAATGAAGGGGGTGCCCCCCCGTTCCTCAATGGCAAACCCCTTGGCGGTGACAGTCATGGTCAAGGGGTTGAATGTCAGCGATTGTAAACTGGTTTTTCGTCCGGTTGTTTGCCGGATCTCTTCAGTCAACCATGTTTTCACGACTGCCGGCAGAACAGACATGCTGAGAAGTATCAAAGCCGCAAAGATGCCGGAGGCTATCAGAGCTATTTTTTTCTTTCGTGACATGATGGACTCACTTGTTACGTGTAATGGCGTAACTCAAATGATTGGCGCATGCAAAAAAACACTCTTCTTGCAGGAAGGTGGCGGATTGTTCAGTATGTATATTTTGCTAAAATCATATCCTACAAAAGCAAGAAGTCGAGGGTACGTAGGACGGCTTTTTTCCGAAACCATTCCGTGGAAGCCGATTCATGTCACATTTTAGTGGACCCTTTGGTCAAGACAATAATCCATTGAGTTTAAGATGGTAGTCACTGCTTTTGATTTTGCTTCTACCTCTAAACACGTTTTTCGTTCTTTGA
>WSSedB1CaDRAFT_10000230_pt1 | contig 26042 bp, 22 predicted proteins | sample WetSurSB1Cattail_FD_9460 | JGI IMG/M metagenome (IMG submission 9460)
TTTACACGGAGGTATTACATGTCATTTTTCACTTTTTCAGGTCTCTTCCTTGTCTTTGGCTTAATCGCTCTCATCTCTGTATCTGTTCGCATTCTCAAGGAATACGAGAGAGGCGTCATCTTTCGTCTCGGCAGATGCACTGGTATACGTGGTCCTGGCCTGATCCTGCTTATCCCGATTATCGAGCAGATGACGATTGTGCCGCTGCGGACCGTCGCCACGGAAATACCAGCCCAGGATGTGGTGACTCGCGACAACGTCACAATCCGCGTGACAGCAGTTGTTTATTCAAAAGTTGTCGATCCTCGGAAAGCAATCATCGAGGTGGAACAGTATGCGTATGCGCTCGGCCAGCTTGCCCAGACTGCTCTCCGTGCCATCATAGGTCAGCATCCACTTGATGACGTTCTCGGTGACCAGACGAAACTGCAGGAAGCCATGGGTCTGGCACTTATCACTCAAACCGGGAAGTGGGGCGTTCAGATCGACCATGTCGAGATGAAAAATATCGATCTGCCGGTCGAAATGCAGCGTGCCATGGCAAAGGAAGCTGAAGCAGAGCGAGAGCGCCGCGCTAAGATTATTCACGCCACGGGAGAATTGGAAGCCTCTGTGAAATTGGCTCAGGCAGCTGATGAGTTGTCGAAGAGCCCGGCCGCTTTGCAGCTCCGGATGCTTCAGACCATGACTGAAATTTCAGCGGAGAAAAACTCGACGATTCTTTTCCCGTATCACCTGATGGACGCATTTAAAAGCCTCACCGAGAGAACCGCTAAGTAATCGTCAGTACTTGTATCATAGGGGAGATAGGAACGAATGGAACAAAGCTGTTTTTCAATCGAAATGGCGGTACGCGATTATGAGTGCGACATGCAGGGCGTGGTGAACAATGCCGTGTATCAGCACTACCTGGAACATGCGCGGCATCAGTTTTTGAAGAGCATCGGAATCGATTATGCCGCTCTCACGGCACAAGGAATCAACCTGTTTGTGACAAGGATCGAGATTGACTACAAACTGTCACTCGTCAGTGGAGACCGTTTCGTGGTCGAGATCTTGCCAGAGCGGATTTCTCCGGTGCGGATCGGCTTTCGTCAACCAATCTACCGTCTGCCGGACCGCAAAGTGGTTGTCCGGTCGCTGGTAACCGGCACGGTGCTGAACGCCAAAGGACGGCCGCAATTGCCCAAAGAGCTGGATATACTGTTTCAGCATACCTGAGGGTTATTTTCGAATGGAGCATGGAACAGGGGTTCGGATGGAGCAAACAGACAGGACAATGAACGCAACGGTTCGCCTCGAACATATAAACGTTGTGAAACACGCGCTGGATGGAGCGGAACACCGAATACTCGATGACGTATCCTGCACTGCCCGAAGCGCCGAGATCACCACCATTGTGGGACCTTCAGGCGGAGGCAAGAGCACCCTGATCCGGCTGATCAACCGCCTGAGCGACCCGACCTCCGGAACGGTCTATCTGGATGGAAAGAATAGTGCCGGCCTGGACCCCCTGCAACTACGCAACCAGGTCGCCATGGTGCTGCAGAAACCGTTCATGTTCGAGGGAACGGTGCTTGCCAACCTGCAGCGCCCGTTTTTCTACCGCAACAAAGCGCTTCCCGGCTCGGACAACGCCGGCCTGCTCCGTTCCCTGGAGCTTGCCCGCATCTCCCCTACCCTGCTTGAACGCGATGCCCGCAACCTCTCGCTGGGAGAGCAGCAACGGGTCAGCCTGGCCCGCGCTCTGATCACCAGCCCCAGAGTGCTGCTTCTGGATGAGCCGACCAGCGCGCTTGACCGGCCAACCGCCGGCCATCTGGCCGCTACCTTCCGTGATATCTGCCGTTCGCAACAGCTGACCGTCATACTGGTAACCCACGATCTGCGTCTGGCGGAAAACATCTCCGATTATCTATATTATCTGGAGGCGGGGCGAATCAGGGAGGAAGGAAAAACAGCGGCAGTTCTCGCCAGCCCGCAAACTGAAGAGTTGCGGCGGTTTCTGGGACAACCGGGAATAAGCCCCTGATATAGTAAATGGCGGCTGAATCCCCGCCCAAAGGACGGGGCTTTTCAAGGTTCAACAAAAAATAACCTACAAAAAGAAAGGGCCGCATCCACGGAGAATGCGGCCCTTTCTTTTTCAGCAGGTACGGAAAGAATTACTTGGCTGCAGGAGCAGGCTCAGCGGCAGGAGCAGGAGCTTCTTCTTTCTTCACGGCTTTTTTGGCTTTCTTAGCTTTTTTGTGTTTTTTAACAGTTTTTTTCACTTCTTTTTTCTCAACGGCAGGAGCAGCAGCATCTGCAGCAGGAGCAGTTGCTTCAGCGGCGAAAACAACAGCTGAGAAGGACAGTGCTACGATGGCGGCTACGATTGAGGACAGAACTTTTTTCATTTGGTATATCTCCTTGGAGGAATTGAGTGTTACAGTCTTTCTCTTAGCATATCGGATGCCAACAAAGTCAATCCTGTGCAATCACCTGAATTTACTGAAAACATTTTTTATCCAACCGTGTTTCCCTCTCCAGACTCGCCCCATATCAACCACGAGCAACCCCATATAAGGTAAGATGCGACCAAGCGGCATTCCAGGCAATTTATTACTTCCTTCGTCCCTTCACAGACAAATGAACAAACATTGAAAGCCGCCCACTGAAACTGTTACAGTATAGGCATGTCAGAAACCGTCCGCCGCCATTATGAAACGCACCCCTATCCCCACTATCCCCTGCTTGCCTCAGTGCGCCGCTGTGACACCTATGCCCTCAACCTGGACGCGCTGTGGTCGAGATTCAACGGCACACAGGCGCCGTGCGAGCATAAACATATTCTGATTGCCGGCTGTGGCAGCTTTGCGCCGTATCCTTTTTCTGTTGCAACCCCCGATGCGGCCATCACCGCCCTCGACCTTTCCAGACGCAGTCTCGAACGTGCCCGTCGGCATTGCCTGCTGCATGGCCGAAGAAATATTTCTTTCCGGACCGGTGATCTGCTGGATCCGTCGATTACGCCCGGTCCCTTTGCCCTGATCGATGCCTATGGCGTGCTGCATCATCTGGATGATCCGCAGGAGGGACTCAAAGCGCTGGCGACGCGACTGGACGAGGAAGGCATTCTGAGAGTGATGGTCTACAGTCGTTACGCCCGCCGTGAGGAGGAATCCATCCGGCGTGCATTCCGGCTGATAAGGATACACGACACGACCACGGCAAAACAACTGATTGCCCGTTCCCGGCCTGGTTCCCGCCTCCACCGTTTCGCCGCAACATCATCCGAGGCAGGCTTTGAATCTGGCCTGGCCGATGCCCTGTTGCACCCCTGCGTGCACACCTTCCGCATCGATGAGTTGATGGAATTGGCCAACCACAGTGGCCTACAACCGCTACTCTTTGCCCATTCCGGCGCACGGGAGGACATTGACGAAGAACTGAAACGTATTCGCCGGATGGAAGCGCAACAGGATTCCCCTGGCAACTTCATCCTCTACCTGGGACGCAGGGTGAACGGCCCTTGCATCGACAAAAACGGTTCCCTGTTGATGCTCAACCCCTGCCTGCGTGACTGTATCGGCCTGCTGCGCTTTAGCTCACCTTACATCCCGGCGCGTCTCGGTCATCCAACTCCGCCGCTAGGCCGAAGGGAACGCAGTTTTTTGCGGCGCTTCATCAGGCCTGTTCCGTGGAGTACTCTCACCCCCGAGTCACGGGAAGCGGCGGATATTTACACGAAAGCGCTTTTTCTGTTACAGTACCGCCCGTAACAAACAGCCCACACATACCCCCGGAAGGATTACCACACGATGGCAGAACAAACTCCCATGATGCGGCAGTACCTGGAGATCAAATCAGGGTACCCCGATGCAATCCTCTTTTTCCGCATGGGGGATTTTTACGAGATGTTTCTGGACGATGCCCTGTTGGCATCACGCATTCTAGATATCACCCTGACCTCGCGCAACAAGGGGAGCGGCGACGAAATCCCCTTCTGCGGAGTCCCCTACCATTCTGTCACCCCCTACATCACCAAGCTGATCGATAACGGCCACAAGGTCGCCATCTGCGAACAGGTGGAAGACCCAAAACAGACCAAGGGAATTGTACGGCGCGAAGTGGTCAGGGTCATCACCCCCGGCCTGCTGATCGAGACCGAAAACCTCTCCCCGGACAACAACAACTATTTGCTGGCGCTCCACCAGGGAATGCAGGAACAGTGGGGGGTAGCCTGGCTGGATCTCTCCACCGGCGAGTTCCGGGCAACCGAGTTGGGCGGCGCTTCCGCAGCCCTGGCGGAAGCGGTCTGCATCAACCCGGCAGAGATCCTGCTGACGGATGGACTGGAGCTGGAAAACCTGCCGTCCGACCTGAAGTCATTCCTTGCGCAAAAGATCATTTCCCGTGCACCGGGCTGGGTCTATGAACGCGACTACGCTGCTTCGCTGCTTTGCGACCAATTCGGCGCCGCCTCGCCCGACGCCCTGGGACTGGAGGGAATGCCCTCCGGCCTGATGGCAGCCGGAGCTGCCCTGTACTATTTACGGGAAAATCGCAAGTCTGCCATTCCCCACATCCGCGACATCCGCGTCTATCAACACACTGAGCATCTGGCACTGGACCCGGCCACCCGCCGCAACCTGGAGATCACCGCCAGCATGGCCGAAGGGCGCAAGAGCGGATCACTGTTGGGATGCCTGGATCGCACCATAACCGCCATGGGCGCCCGCCGCCTGAAACAGTGGCTCAGCTATCCCCTGGTTGGCCTGGAGCCGATCCGGCAAAGATTGGATGCACTGGATGAGCTGTTGGAGTCGGTAGTTACCCGCGATGAACTGGGTACCAATCTGGAGGGGATTGCCGACCTGGAACGTCTCAATGGCCGAATCGGCATGGCCAGCGCAGGAGGACGCGACCTGCGTGCCCTGTACGACTCGTTGCGGCGGATTCCTCCCCTGAAGGATTTGCTTGCCTCGCTGCAAGCGCCGCTACTGCGGCACCTTACCGGCGAAATCGATCTGCTGGATGACATCCTTGACCTGGTGAGACGCGGCATTGTGGAGAATCCCCCCTTTTCACTGCGCGAAGGCGGCATCATCGCCCCCGGCTACAACCCGGAACTGGACGAACTTCGCACAATAAGCAGCGAAGGCAAGGGATTCATCGCCCGGCTTGAAGCGCAGGAGCGGGCCCGCACCGGCATCTCGTCGCTCAAAATCCGCTTCAACAAGGTCTTCGGTTACTCCATCGAGATCACCAAAAGCAACCTGTCCGCCGTGCCGGCCGACTACATCCGTCGCCAGACCCTGGCCAATGCCGAGCGCTATATCACCGAAGAGCTCAAAAACTACGAGGAAAAGGTGCTGGGCGCCGAGGATCGCATCTGCGAACTGGAGTTCACCCTGTTTCAGGAGATCCGCGAACGGGTGGCGGCCGAAGGAAGCCGCATCGCCCGCACCGCCGATTGTCTGGCAACCCTGGACGTGCTCATTTCCCTTGCAGTAGTGGCTGATGAGCGCAACTACTGTAAACCTCAGGTGGATGATTCGGACGTGATTGATATCAAGGATGGACGCCACCCGGTCATCGAGGCAATGAAGCTGGGTGAGCGCTTCGTGCCCAACGACACCCGGCTGGACGGCGGTGAAAACCAGATCCTGATGATCACCGGTCCCAACATGGCCGGTAAATCCACCTACATGCGTCAGGTGGCCCTGATCACTCTGATGGCCCAAGCCGGCAGTTTTGTACCTGCCGCATCGGCGCGCATCGGTATTGCCGACCGCATTTTTACCCGTGTGGGAGCAGGCGACAACCTGGCCCGCGGCCAGTCCACCTTTATGCTGGAGATGATGGAAGCTGCCGGTATTCTGCGCAACGCCACCCCCAAAAGCCTGATCGTGATGGACGAGATAGGCCGGGGCACGTCAACCTTCGATGGTGTCTCCATTGCCTGGGCCGTGGCTGAATACATTCATGACACCCCCACCTGTCGCAGCCGGACCCTGTTTGCCACCCACTACCATGAACTGACCGAACTGTCCGCCACGCGGGAACGCATCCGTAACTTCACCGTGGCAGTGCGGGAATGGAACGATCAGGTTATTTTTCTACGCACCATCGTCCCGGGCGGCGCCTCCCATTCCTACGGCATTCAGGTGGCGCGGCTGGCGGGCATGCCGGCCGATGTCGTCGAGCGTGCAAAGGAAATTTTACGCAACCTGGAGAGTGGTGAATTCGAGGAGGGAGCGCCACGCATTGCCAAAAGCCGTAAAAGACAGAGCATAGAGCCCTCGCCACAGTTCTCGCTCTTCGAAAGCAGCGAGGATCTGCTGCGCCAGCGTCTAAAAAAGCTGAACATCGCCACCCTGACCCCGCTGGAGGCTCTCAATCTGCTGGATGAACTTAAGCGGATGGTGTAAATGAAAGCCTGCATCGAAACCAACAGACCGAATACGACTTTGATCATACCCGGACTCCACGGGAACCTTTTACCATGACTTCCAAGACATCCCGTTATCTATTCGTCTGTATCTGCGCGTATGTATCGATTATTACCGCACTGACGCTGCTGAACCGGCTGGGACCGGACCAGTGGTGGTTCTCGGCCTTAAACCTGTATCTACCTCAGGTGTTCTGGCTGATTCCCGGAGTTATTTTAACAGCCATCTGTCTCGTAATGGCCCGGCGATGGATTTGGGCGCCCCTGCTCTGCATTGCCTGGATCGCGGGACCCATCATGGGATTCTGCTGGGCACAACATGGATCGCATCAAGCATCGGTCGCCGCACCGATACGGATCATGACCTGGAATGTCAAATACGGCCAGCATGGCACGTTGGCGCTCACGTATGACATCGACAAAAACAGACCCGACATTATTTTGCTTCAGGATGCGACCGGTTTGCTGGACGGCCCGCTGGGGGGCTACTTCCAAAAGTGGAATACGTACGCCGATGGGCAGTTTGTGATTGCCAGCCGTTTCCCCCTGTCGAATGTGGAGGTTCGCTCGATTTCATTGCCGTGGGAAGAACTGACCTGCCTTCGCTGCCGGATTCGGGTCGGGGCAACAACAATTACGATGTACAATGTACACTTGGAATCACCCAGACAAGGGCTTAATGCGATCAGGTCGGCCAGAAAAGATCTCTGGTATCTGCCGAACGCCATCCAGCAGCTTGAAGGCAACGTCTTTACCCGCCTCATGCAGGCACGCATACTGCGGGAATTCATTCTCCGTGAGAAGGGTCCGGTTATTGTTGCCGGTGACCTCAACTCACCCGACACCTCTCTGGTATGCGCAAGCCTCCGGGATGCAGGTCTTCACGATGCTTTCGCCGAGGGTGGACGCGGCTACGGCTATACCTATGGCCATTTCCTGCTCCAGCGAAAATTTCCCTGGATGCGCGCCTCATGGATGCGGATCGACCATATCATGATGAGTTCGCAGCTTGAAACCCAGCGTTCCTGGACCGGGACAGGAGAGGCTTCCGACCATCGACCCGTAATCGCCGATTTTATTCTGAAGCAACTTTAGTTTTTCCTTGCCAGCTTAGAACCATTACCCCATCCCCACCCTAGCCCTCCCCTTCCAGGGGGGAGGCTGGGAGGGGGATGGGGTGAGTAAAACGATGCTATACGGCAATGTGACTAAGAAAAGTATTCGCTGTTTCAGAAGTGCTCGGCAACGACCTTTTGCGCCAGATCCATGGATGAGGTGAAGGCAGGAGAGATGGGATTGAGTATGTGCAGGGATGAACCGTCCCGTACAACCAGAAAATCCATCACCAGTTGCTTGGATTCCCAGTCAACCAATTGGGGCCGGATGCCGACCTTGCTTGAGGGCAGCACATGTGAGGGGGAAAGCTGTTTTACCAGTCGGGCGGCATCGTGAAAAAAGCAGGAAGGAAGATATTTCAAGGGTTCACTGAGGGCAACGTTTCGGAATTGTGAATTCGACAGAAAAAGTATCAGGTCTTTGCAGGCGATACCGGCCCCCTCGGCATCGATTCCAGCAAGAATTCCGTAGTTTTCTCGACCAAAAGCGGGGATGGCGGTGGGGCCAAGATAGATATCGCCATGAACTCCACGGGTGAAGTGAATCCCGAGAAACGGGTTCCTGATATCCGGAACCGGATAGATGCTGGAGTTGACGGTGAACGGGGCATCTTTCGACAACAGGCGATACACCCCTTTGAAGGGGATCAGGCGATAGTGTTTGCCGACGCCGAACAACCGCGCCACGGTATCGCAATGGGCTCCGGATGCATTGACAAAGCGGTTGAAACCGATCTCCCCCTGACTGGTTACCGCTGTTTCACTCCCCTTCAGACCGATCAGACAACACCCGGTGCGGATGACGACCCGGCCGCTCTGTTCCATGTCGCTCCTCAAACTCTTCAATACCGCCTTGGGATCGACAACTGCCGTGTAGTGCGAAAAAAGCGCCCGTTCCACGGTCCGGGCATTTGGTTCAATCCCGGCAAGCTGCTGTTCGTCAAGCATCTCGACCTTGGCCCCGTTGGCCGTTGCCCGACGATACAATTCATCAAGAGTCGGCAGTTCATCCGCCGTACGGGTAACAACCACCTTGCCGTTCTCCAGAAGCGGCAACCCCTTTTCCTTGCAATAAGCACGCATCAGAAAATTGCCGTTCAGGCAGGACGCTGCCTTGAGGCTGTCAGGAGAATAATAGATCCCGGCGTGCAAAACCCCGCTGTTGCGACCCGATGCGTGCAGCCCCAGATCCGTCTCTTTCTCAAGAATCACGATATCGCCGTACCCCTTGCTAACCAGCTCTCTGGCTATGGTCAGCCCGATAATACCGGCGCCCGCAATCAGAATTTCAGCCTTGCCAAGCTCCACGTTCATCCCCTGCCGACATACTCGGCCCACTTCCCGCATGACTTCAGTCCGGCAATATTGTTTCTGTACAGGTAACTAAAGACCATAACTCCCCCTACCCCCTTAGCTTAAGAGGGGGAATAAATATGTTCGCATCTAAGTCCATCTAGATGCAGGATCAACTCCTCCCCTTAAGTTAAAGGGAGGCCGGGAGGGGTTATGATGCTCGGAAGTCTGACTAGTAGAATTTATAGTTCATTCAGAATCATCAGCCTTTTGCCACGATACTCTTCTTCCGTGATAAGCCCTTTATCCCGCAGCTCTTTGAGTACACTAAGCCGATCAGCCGTCTTACTTGCTTTGCCTTTAAAAATCTGGTTTAGCGGAGAAGGTTCGGATGATTCGCCGGTCTTTTCCCCAACCGAAGCAGGAGCGGCCGTGGGCTTCCAATCGTTGGCAAAAACAAGCCAATCTTTCCTCAACATGGTCAGAGCGGGTTGACCTGACTGGGGCAACAGCGACCACTCGCCTTCTGCGGTATACTCCCTGCTGCCGGGTGTAAAGGGATATAGCCTCCGGTCCTGGCGTTCATTCACCAATTCTTGTGCCTTGCCGAAGATCAGGTTGAGCTTGCCACCTTGGTAAAAAATTCGCCCGGAGACAACTTTGGGGCTTTTTGACAGCCCAAATGCGGATGAATACAGACCAATAACGGCAAAAGTAACATCCTCTTTGGGAGATGCTTGCCGCAGCCCATCCTGAAGCAGGGGAATCAGATTCTCCAATGAACTTCTAGTAAAAAGTGGCACCAGTTTTTTGCTGTCCTCGGAGCGCAATTCGATGGCACCCAGAATTTCCCCAAGACGCTCCTGGCTGATGTCAGCCGGATGTTCATTAGGAATTTTTGTTCCACCCTTGATCGCGTCCTGGCTCTCAATCTTTACGAACTGATCGCGGCTCTCCCACAGTACTTTTGTATCTGATGCAACCGCATACGAAGAGCCCACAAGAAGCAGTGATATTGCAACCAATGTGCACCAAACAAGGTTAACCGCCTTCCAATCACACCGTTTCATAAAGCCTCCAATCCTTGGAAATATCGCGTAATTTTACTTTGTCACATTCAAAAGCAAATCCCCCTCACTCCCCCTTTTTGAAGGGGGTTAGCAGGGATTTGTCATTAAGGTAGCATCTGACTCTATGGTACTGTGGTACTGTAGCACGATCACCATGCTCGTGCCAGATTTGAAACAATAACTATCAAAAAAAAGGGGGCGCAATAAAGCACCCCCAAGAGTTCAGAATTAAATAAATTTCAAAACAGTCTACTTAACCGGACCAACTCCGAGAACCGTGCGGCCATACAGAGTATTCAAAATTCCGGCGGCACAGATGTAGAGTGCCATCAGACCGTCAAGTATTCCGATGTAACCGGCCCAGACTATACCTTTGGGAGCAATCCCAGACAAACCGAGATCCAGACAGACAAAGACGGCCAAAAGCAGTGCCAGCGTAATTATCACCGCCGTGTTGGTAACCAGCGTGGCAATAAAGATGATTGCGGTAAAGATGGTGTACGCAATCAGGAATACCAACAACGTATTTGCATCCAGCTCAAACCATTTGAGAGCGCATCCGAGATTGAGAATAGCCCAGATTGCCCAGAACATGCCGTAGATACCAAATACGAGGGCCGTAAAGAGTTCATTTTTCTTGAAACCAAAGATGGCCGCCAAAATATGAATCATGGCGGTAAACAGGGCAGTCGGAATAAGAACGCTGATCGCGTTTGGCCCAAGAATACCTGCGTTATAGAAACTCAGGGTAAACAGAGCTATGCCAAAACTCGCCAAACCGACCGTCGATGGATCGGCGATTGCCTGGTTTACAACATTAACGGTTGAGCTTTCTGATGACATTTTTCTTCCTCCATTGTTTGGAATTAGTGTTCATGCAAAATACATAAAACAATCCATCATACAGCAACCAACACAAACTAGTTGTAACTATTCGGCAGTAGTCGGGTCGATCATCGTTTTTACTTCAGCCACGCTGTTGGCAGGAAACCCGCCCTGCTTGGCATGTTCAAGTACCATTTCCTTGTTGGGCGCGATGTAGATGCAGTAAATCTTGTCGTCGGTAACATAGCTCTGAACCCACTGAATCTGGGGACCGAGCCCAGCAAGGACGCTGCATGACTTCTGCGAGATGGCCTGCAAGTCCTGGGGGGGAATGTTGCCTGCCCCTGGGATTTCCCGTTCAATCACATATTTCGGCATGGAAATCTCCTCTTCGTTGAGTAATCAGTGGTTACCAGTAGAACATCGTGCCGAGGGCGAATTGGTTGGAGTGCTGAGAAGCACCGTCATGCCAGGTTTGCTGCGCATAAATGTATTCGACCACAAACTGGGTGAAAGAATTAAGGTTATAGGTAACGGTTCCTACGGCTGATTCCTGCTTCTTTGTCAAAGCGTATGCGCCAGTGCTACGTTGAATGGAATCGTATGCCGTTTCTTCCTGGCGGCTCTGTCCATAGTTGGCACCGACCATCCAGGTTGAATTAATCTTGTAGGTAGCCTGAAGCAGGAAGCCCCAGTACTGACGCTCTTTACCCGTCGGATCAGCAGCTCCTTCTGCGGGATTTGTTCCTAATGACGAGAGCAAGCCGCCATCCTGAGCACTGACCATGCCAAGTCCCTTGCCGCCATAACCGGAACCGAGCAGGTTCAGCCCCTTGTAGCCGGCACTGAGACCATAGGCGCCGCCAAGAGACATGTTATTTGTCCCCGCTTTAATTGTGGCACCGTTTGCGGTTAAATCATTGGCAACAACAGCGTTCTGATACAAGCCGGAGAGCCAAGCCTGCACGGATGTTCCGCCACCAAATGTCTTGGCATAGGAAAACTCGGTTTCGACCCGGGGAGAATTGGTCTTGGTAGCGTATTGGCTGGTGTCGTAGGGCTCATTGACACTGATGGCCGCCTTGAATCCGGAGAAGTCCGGCGTGGTATAGCGCATCTGCGGCCCGAAACTGGGATACAGGTAACCGAAGCCGATATGACCGAGGGTAACGGTATTGTCACGCGTACTCACGGTACCAGCAGTCAAGAGTGTCATGTCGGTCAGGATGTTCTTGGCCTGGTACAGGTTCAAGGCACGACCAGCCAGGATTTCGCCATATTTTCCTTTGGCGGTATAGAAAACTTCACGGACATCAAGATGGGTGCCTGTTGAAAAACGGTTTGCGCTGCCGTCTGCGCTAGCGTCGTTTTGAATACTGGGATAAAGACCTATCCGAACAGTAGAGTCCACCCCATTGGTCGTCGGTGCTTTGATATTGAAGGCAACGACCGACGGCAGAAGGCCTACGCCGATCCCGAAACGCTGGGAATATTCTTTGCCAGTTGTATTTCCGTCGATCCAGCCGTGACCTCTGGAAGTGGGATTGTTGCCATTCCTGAGCGGGCTGGTCATATCGTAGGTTGCAAACACGTCCACGATACCGTCCGTTGTAAGCTGCCAGCCGTTTTCACCCCCAACTGTAAAAGCCGCGCTACAGGGTTTGGTTGCCACCAGTGAAGCTGCCATACATAATCCGAGTGTAATCGCTACAGATTTTTTCATTCTTTTCCTCCCTCTCCTTCAATGGATTAGATGCGTAATGCCGATATTCCTTCCAACTGCGAAACATCGTGAATCAACATCAACAACAGTGTGTGCTACTTATTGTTTGATCCTTCATCACTCCTTTCCTCTCCCCTTTACCCTGCCCTGCCGGAACCATTTCCAGGGACATGGTAAACATCGGGAAGAAATCTGTTGAAATCTCAGTTGTGAATCAACTGCTTCGGATATATGTACCAGGATGACAATACCTCTGAACTGCTCACCCCTTCCGAAAGACATGCACTGCAGTCGCCTTGAACGATGCAAACACCTGGCTGCCTGTTTGTAGTGTGAGACGCTCAAGGGACTGGTTAGTAATTGATGCAACCAATTTGAATCCACAGTCCAAATACACCTTGGTAAACAGCCCCATCTGAACAATTTTCCTAACCGTACAGCTAAAAACGTTGCGCATGCTTGAATCAAGCTCAGGGCTTGCCAGAGAAACGACCACCTGCTCAGGATGTATACAAATCACTGCTGTTTCATTGAGATTGGCACTTCCCATAACCTTCATGGTCTGTCCACCCACATTCATGGAAAACAACCCCTGATCGGCTTCGAAGACCGTTCCGGAAAAAATATTTTCCATGCCGGCAAAGGTTGCAACAAACTCACTTGCCGGCTGGTCCATAATCTCAGTTGGCGAACCGCTCTGAATGATGTTTCCCTGCTGCATGACCGCAATCCGGTCTGCAAGCCGAAGTGCCTCTGTCTGCTCGTGTGTCGTCATTATGGCTGATATGCCTGTTTCCCGCAGAACATGCTCGAGGTCGTCCCCCAGCGCCTGGCGGCTTGGTGGATCAAGAGCCACAAAAGGCTCGTCAAGCAGGATTATCTCCGGATTTGTGGCAAAGGCACGGGCCAGACTAGTGCGCTGGGACTCGCCTCCTGATATTTTGCGAGCCGAGCGCTCCGCAAGATGCGCAATACGGAAGCGGTCCAGGCAGGCCGTAACCCGTTCACGAATCTGTTGTTTTGGCAGGCGTCTCATTTTTAAACCCGCGGCAACATTTTCAAAAACAGTTGTATCAAAGAGCAAAGGTTCCTGAAAAACCATGGACAACTTTCTGCGATATGCGGTCGAAGCGTATCCAGGTACAACTTTGTGCTGCTTAAACAGTATCTCTCCGCTTGCCAGCGGAAGCAAACCAGCCAATGCGAGGAGAAAACTCGATTTTCCGGTTCCGTTTGGTCCAATTAAAGCAATCGTTTCATTGCACTTAAGACTAAACGATGGAATCCTGAGCACCTGCGAACCACCGCGAACTACCGTGAGGTCGCGGACTTCCAACAACACATCGCTGCTGCTCATCGAGGACGCTGTCTCTGTTGAGCAACAGTAAGCACGTAGTTGACGCCAAAACAGAGGCCAAGCAAAATGATGCTGAGCGCAATTGCTGCGTCAAAGTTTCCACGACTGGTCTCCATGACCGTGGCTGTGGTCAACACACGGGTGTACCCTTTGATGTTGCCGCCGACCATGATTGATGCGCCCACCTCGGAAATCACGCCACCAAAGCCGGCCATAACCCCGGCCAGAAGCGGCAATTTTGCTTCCTTAACCAAAAGCCACGCCATTTGGATCCGTGAGGCCCCAAGTGCGAGAATCTGCAACCGAAGGTTGGCCGGCAGATTCTGAATGGAGGCAATAGAGATGCCCATCACGATTGGGGTGGCAATAATTGTTTGAGCGATGATGATTGCTGCGGGTGTATAAAGCAGCTCAAGATGACCGAGAGGACCGTTTCGCCAAATCAGGATTGTTACAAACAAACCAACCACCACTGGTGGTAATCCCATTCCGGTATTGACCACGCTGACCAACACCCGCTTACCGGGGAAATTGGTCAGTGCTATCAGTGTTCCGCCACCAAGGCCAAGAACGAGACTAAACAATGTTGCCAATCCCGAAACCTTCAGGGATAGCAGAGTAACCGCCAGTACCTCGGAGTCGAGACTGATAAGTAGTTGCCAAGCCTTTATGATACCCTCTGCAAAAAGCTCCATTACAGAACAAATCCCTCCAGCACATTACAGGTCAACCTAGTTATCTGCTTTACTGTACTTTTCAAACCATACCCGAAAAGACCCATCAACACTGACAAAGCCCACAAAGAAAGATCATGTAATAAAATCCTAATCCGGCGTTGTCTCAAAAGAAATCTGCTCGAATGTCATTTCGCGCAAGTCAATGCAGAGCAATTTCTGACGCAGAAGAGTTCCTTCTCCCAGAAGAACCTTACAGGCTTCCGCAACCTGGAGACTTGCAACTAATGCCGGCGTAAAGGACGGATTACCAGTCTGCAACTCAACACCCTGCTGCTCTCCACGCTGGCCACCCAAAATGGGGGTTATGTCATCACCGGGGAGTTGTGTGGCAACATGACCGTACCAACCGCCAATAGCGCCATGTACCAACGGAATCTGAAACTCGCGACAAGCGGCCGCCAATGTCCGTCTGGTGGTGAAGGAATCAAGCCCATCCAGCACAATGTCGGCGCCATTGAGAAGTTCCCTGGCATTTTCTTTGGAAAATTCAATTTGGAGTGCGGTTATGCTAACGGCAGGATTAATTTCGCGGATGCGCGAAGCAGCTGCGGCCACTTTGGATGAGCCAAGAAGATGGGGTGAAGAGTACAATTGACGATTCAAATTGCGCTCTTCAAAAGTTTCAGGATCAAGCATAACGATATGGCCAATCCCGAGTCGAGCAATTTCTTCAATCAGATACCCCCCCAACCCCCCACAGCCTACAACAGCAACTGTGCTTCGGAAGAGTATCAGCTGTTTTGAAGTGGATATGGTTTGCCGGTTTCTCTGGTATCGTGCCGGCAGTAAGCCGTGTTCAAGTATGGCTTCCTCTACCTGAGAGATGCTCAAGCGATAATCCTGCGCTGCGGCAAGTTGAACGTACCACGAAATTAAATCTTCACGAGCATGAGAGAGAAGGTAGGAGGTAAGATCCAAATTATCCTCCTCCAACCATAGGGAAGATGCCAAGATTGTCCCCATCGGTTAGTTGTCTATCAGGTTCAGCATGTTTTGAATTGAGCATAATGATTCCAATTTCCGGCTCGGGAATCTCGAGCTCCATGATGACATCAACAATACGCGTCCCAACTGGATAATTACGCACTTCGGAAACAAAGCGACCAATCCGAAATGTTGCAAAAAGTTTTACATTGACGCGAATTACATCGCCTGCCGACATTTTATATATTCCCCTTACTTCTTAGAGCATTACAGCTATTTAGGCTGTTGATAGTGCGGACATTATAATTGCTGGCATCCGCACTATCAACAATTAAAGACCACGATAAAAAACAGGATTTAGAAGTTCCAGAATCCATCAATTTCGGCGTCTGTAAAGTCCCACACAAGATTGTGCGGAGGAACTGGATCGGTATTGAAGAAATCCGGAAGACGATCATGACTGTTGTTAAAACCAGCCTCGATATTAAACTGATGCTCAGTCTTCAGAACATACTTGCCAAGATTGACCACATCGTCACCGGTCAGGGAGATGCCAAAGCGGGCATTAATCATGTCGATCAGAGCCGGCAAACACTCGGGAATATCCAAGGCCGGAAAAGCGACAAATATACACATGCCGGTTGAGTCAACTGCTGCGGTAGCAATCTGCAGGTTTCGGGAAAGCTCAACCTGGCCCTCTTTCTTGAGCGGATCAACATAACCACCGACATTCAGGATATTGGTAGCAATCGTATAACCTGCGGTGTGATCTGCGCCCATGGTGCTGGTAACATAAGTAATACCGATTCCCTTAACTGTGCGTGGATCATAGGCAGGAATAGCCTGATTCTTGACTACCGGTACGCGTGAAACACCATAAGCTTTGCCAACGGAAGCGGCGCCGCCGCCGAGGATGCGGCCAAGTGGCGTACCCTTGCCGATTTCCTCTCTAAGAAGACGCAGCACCCCTTTGCTGTCACCAAAGGGAATAATGCCGGCTTCCATAGCAACACCGAACATAACCACGGTTTCAATGGAGTCAATACCGATATCATCCATAATATTGTCAGCTACCGCGATGTCATCAAGGTCGTCGATGCAGCAATCGGCACCCATACCCCAGATAGTTTCGTATTCAAAACCGGAAGTTATGTATTTGCCATCCTTGTCGTTATAGACCTGTGAACACTGGATAATACACCCGGCATGGCAACCGTGCTTTGTCTTACCCCCACGTGCGGCGATGGTGTCATGCATGGTTTCGCCTGAGATCTTGTCATGTGCTTCAAATTGACCGTAGGTAAAGTTGCGGGTCGGAAGACCTCCAGCCTCGTTAAGTATGTTGACCAGAACATTAGTGCCATAAGCAGGAAGAGCCTGACCGCTGACGGGATGATCCAGCAGAGCCTTTGCAAATGTGCGAGCAGCAACTTTAAATTTATCCGGATCGGCAATCTTTACCCCAAGTGCGCCTTCACCATTAATGGAGATAAATTTAATCTTTTTGGAACCCATGACAGCACCAAGGCCACCGCGTCCGTGGCTGCGAATCTTGCTGTCAGGGTCCTTGACCGATATGTTGGCCGCTGTCATTTTCAATTCGCCGGCAATGCCGATGGTGAGAATACCGGTTTTCTTCCCCAAACGTGCTTCAAGCGCCTCGATTACAGCAAAGTTGTTCTTGCCAATCAGTTCGGTTTCTTCATTGATTTTGACGCCTTCTTTGTCAATGTGCAGGCTGTACCACTTGTCTTCCTTGGGAATCCCTTCGATAATCAACGCCTTGATGCCAAGTTTTGCCAACAGTTGGGCTGCAGTACCACCTGCATTACTTTCCTTGATTGTTCCGGTAAGGGGACTTTTGGCGCCGGCGGATAGTCGTCCGGAGTTGGCGGCGGGTGTTCCGGTTAGAAGACCGGGAGCAAAAACAAGTTTGTTGTGTTGTCCGAGTGGGTGACAGGTAGGGGGAACTTCGGCAGCTACGATGGTAGAGGTTAGACCACGACCGCCGTGACCAGCCCAGGCGGCTGGAACTTCTTCGATCTTTGTGCTCAGGTCTGTCATGTTTACGCGTAAAATTTTGTCCATAGTTATCTTCTCCCTTAATTAGTTTTTTGTCCTCATTAACGAGGGTAAACTCCTTTCCAAAAGGGAGGCTCCGCTGTTTCCAGCGAAACCCGTTGGCCGTGCACCATGAGGTTTGCCCTTTTAGGTTGCAAGGCTCGGAGATAGCAATGGAATTAAAATCTTATCAGAAGCGTTAGTTTATTCGTTTTTTACAGTGATGGGCAGTGTACAACGCCACTGCCCATCACTTTACTGACTTCCCCCCTAGCAGAGGGGCATTATTTCCAATTACAGAGCAGCTTTGAAGATTGAGATAACTTCATCCAACGTAGCTTTACGCGGATTGGTCAGCTGGCAAGCGTCTTTCTTGGCATTTTCAGACATGACCTTCAGATCGGCTTCTTTCACGCCCAACTCGGTGAGGTTAGCGGGGATACCGATAGAAGTTGAGAGAGCTTTGATTCTGTCGATTGCTTTCTGGCCAGCCTCAATGGTGGAAAGACCAGTGATGTTTTCGCCAAGAGCAACGGCGATGTCGGCAAAACGCTGCGGGCAGGCAATCAGGTTAAACTGGCTGACAGCCGGGAGGAGAATAGCGTTGCAAACGCCGTGCGGGAGGTTGTAGAAGCCGCCCAGCTGGTGAGCCATGGAGTGAACATAACCGAGGCTGGCATTGTTGAATGCCATACCGGCAAGATATTCTGCATAAGCCATTGCGTCGCGGGCAACAAGGTCTTCGCCATTAGCAACTGCAGGGGTCAAATAGTTTGCGATCAGCTCGATGGCCTTAATGGCACAAGCGTCGGTGATCGGAGTAGCGATAATGGAAACATAAGCTTCAACAGCGTGCGTCAAGGCGTCCATACCGGTAGCAGCGGTCAGCTTAGGAGGCATACCAACCATCAGCAGCGGATCATCGATAGCGATGTTCGGAGTTACACGCCAATCAACGATAGCCATCTTAACATGGGTATCAGTGTTGGTGATGATACAGAAGCGAGTCATTTCACTGGCGGTACCAGCGGTAGTGTTAATGGCAAGGAACGGAGGCATGGGCTTGGTGGACTTGTTGACGCCTTCATAGTCACGGATATGGCCACCGCCAGCGATAACAAGGCCAATACCTTTACCGCAGTCATGGGAGCTGCCGCCACCAAGGCTGATGATACCGTCGCACTTGTTATCTTGGTACACTTTTACGCCGTCATGCACGTTTTTGTCGGTAGGATTGGGCTCAGCGCCGTCATAAACAACAGCCTTGAGACCAGCGGCTTCTACATAACCTGCGATCGTAGCTGCTACGCCCATTTTTGCCAAGCCGGCATCGGTCACGATCAACAGTTTCGAGGCACCAAGTGCTTTTGCCTGCTCACCAGTTTCCTTTGATGCACCGAGACCCAACAACGTTACGCTAGGGATGTAAAAGCCAAAAGTCTGATCTGCTAATGCCATGTGTACTTCCTCCTTGTTTGGTTGTACAGAGTGTTACCACTCTGATTTAGGTTGCCAGCAAGCCTGGCAATCTCATTTCTGAAAAGTAATTACTGCTCCTATTGATAATTCTCCTTTCCCGTAGGATTAAAACTAAGTTCTGTTCTTGCTTTTAACATATTTCCCAAAATTTGCAATATATATTTTTCGCTCATTTCAAACCCTCACAGCCATTTTTACATACTGGAAAATCAGGCAGATTACTTCCCGCCATCAGTACAATTTACAACACAAACAAAGCGCCATATAGTCAATCCCATATTTCGCATAACAGACTTAAAATACTAATTTTTAAAGGCATACACGACCCCAAAACACCACATGGCAACCCACTTGAGAGACAACGAGAAATACATACTCAAACCATCAATCCATATCTGCCACTAATCGCACGTAACATCAAAACGGGGAAACAACGAAGCCCTGTACACAACGTATTTTTAAACTTCAGTTTTCGCTTACAAACCAGCCCTGATGCAATTTACAAAAATAGTGTTTTTCTTTGTCATGCAAAGATTTATCCGAAAAACGATGTTTTTTTTTCCACCAACATAAATACCCGTTAAGGAAAGATTTTTGGCCACATGTTTTTTGTTGTTTTCCCGTACCCACTCCTTACAGTGTTCCATTACAACACACGCCTTGTTTCATTCTATACAACTGCTTCTTTATTGAACAGCCATGCCCATTATGGAAATCTCCAATAAACATATAAGCTTCATTAATTATGCGCCCAACAGAAGACCTTCGCGACAGTCGTCATTTTAATAGAGCAGACAGTTATCGAATCAACCTGCCTTGGGAACACTGAAAAGACATAAAAACATTTTGTATATTCGCATCAAGCCGTGTAATTTGTTACACATTGAAAGCAATACCCCCAATCGGGAGGAGCCATGTTAGCTCCAGTCAGCGTAGAACTATTCATAATTGGCAATGAAATTCTCATCGGTGACATACAGGATACAAACACTCACTGGCTATGCAAGCAGATACATAGCCTGGGTGGGCAGGTTGTTCGTGTCACTATGCTTCGTGACATCAGTGAAATTATTGCCGCAGAGATACAGGCCGCCCTATTTCGAGGCGCGGAAATAATTATTACCTCCGGCGGCCTTGGTCCAACTGCTGACGATCTGACACTTGCCGCCATTGCGAAGGGCACCGGTCTTGAGGTACGGCTTCATGAACAAGCTCGGCGAATGGTTAAGCAACGTTATGATGAACTGGCGGCACAAGGAGTGCTCGCACAGGGAGGACTAAACCCGCCCCGCGAAAAGATGGCTTGGCTCCCCGCGGGTGCCTTACCTCTGCACAACCCTACCGGCACAGCTCCGGGTGTTTTACTGCAAACCGGCAAGACATCTGTTATCAGCCTGCCCGGCGTTCCCTCCGAACTAAAAGGAATCTTCTCCACCTCCCTTCAGCAGTTTCTTCAGGAAACCTTTCGCGGGGGCCTTTCAGTTACCCATACCATAACGGTAGCGTGCAACGACGAGTCTGTGATGGAACCGGTACTCAGTCAGGTTACTACAGACCATCCCGACATCTATATAAAGTCCCTGGCCACGACACTTGGTGAATCACCGGAAATCGACATCACTCTGACTGCGGTGGGAAATAAAGAGGAATTGCTAAACGCCATGCTCCGAGCAGCGCTGCATGATCTACAGAGCGGCCTGACAGCACTCGGGATTGAACACGTGAATAAATGGCATAATGGCGCCTAATGCCCCAACAGTACTTCACCTGTATCGGTGAACAGGCGCACCGGTAACTCAAACATTCTTCTGAAAACGTTCAGGGTTCCCTTAGTCATGGATTTGACCGGAATGGCATTCACTTTGGGATCAGACCATTTCCCCTTGGCATCAAAATAGGCCGTCAAAACCGCCTTACCTTTACCCGTCAGCAACCAGCCCACCACCGGAATGCGATTGACAATTTTGTCAACAGTCTGAAGCGGTTGCACACCGATGGTGAAATTGAGTTCTTCCTTGATAATATCCGTGCTGCCAACCACCGAAATATTGATAGCATCACCGTTGATGAACATATCGCGAGTAGCAACAATGCCATCGCGTATCGAGAAGCTGGCCTTGATTTCATTGTAGGGCATGCCATCGTTAACCATATCAGGTAGCTGGAATTTCAGTAGCTGGGAAAAATTAAGAATAGAAAATATTTTAGAGAGCACATTGAATTTTCGAAGAGTGCCCTTTTCGAGGCGCAGTCTCAGGTTGCCCAAAGCGCTCTTTTTTATATCCGTCAAGTTTGAACCACGAGCAGTGATATTTCCCTGCAAATTCAATGAGCCGGTAACCTCGCGAGAGACATCCAAGGCCTGAAAGAAACGTTCCGCACTAACGCGTTCCAGGCTCAGGTTCAGATCATAGCGGTTGATCTGGCCGCTGTCCGGTGCAATTCTCCCCTTTGCCGTCAGCTTGCCACCATAAAGGACCGCATCAAGACCTTGGATATAAAACACACCGCTATCACGGGAAAGCGCAAGGTTCATTCGATTGAACTGTACTTTTTCATATTTTGCTGAATCCGCAGCCAACTTGAGTTTGAGATCCATTCGTGACCCACCACTCCCTTCCGCCCCCGCCTTCGCCAGCACGAGAAGCTCATTGAAATCAAGATAGGGCGATGTGACTGAAAGATTTGCCGTCGGTGAACCACCGGCGATATAGCTGCCACTGATGTTGAAGCTGGAAGAGTTGAGTTGCCCGGAGAAATTGCGGATCGTATAGGTGTCATCCCGCATGATAAGCGAGACAAACATCCTGCGAATGCTTACGTTCGGCCTAGAGGGCATGGATAATACATCACGCAGAAAAAACTCCGGCGACGACATAGTAATTTCGGCCTCTGGATTCCTGAAATTCTTGACCCTGCCCTTGGCGCTGACGAGCGAGCTTCCGTAATATACCGTAATATTGGATGTTTCCAGGCTGTTCCCTTTGAAGGTGACCACACCGTTGACATTGCTAATCGGTCTGAGGTTTTCGCTGGGTTGGAATGCAAAGGAATTCAGTAAAATTGTGCCACTATAGTCCATGGCGGTGAAGTCGACCGGATTGCCGCTGCCTTTGATGTGGGCCTGCATCCTGCCCCGCGGGTGATGGGACTGCCACAAAGAGAGAATGGGAAGTGCTTCGTTCAAAAGAAACTGGTTGGTCTGCAACTCGAAACCGAGATGGGGATGCTCACCATAGGTGAGTTGGGCACTGGCCGAGAGACTTAGCGGCGGAAGAGCGTAGGTCAGACTGTTCAGCTTTGTGACGCCTGGCAAAAGCACGGCGCTGAAAGTCAGTCCGTTGCGGGTGCCGATAGGTTTGCGGACAACTCCGGGAAAAAAATAAGCCGCCAGCTTCAGGTCCCAGTCACCCAAAAGACTGTAAGAGGAGGTCATGCCACTTCCCTTCAATACAAGTCGTGAAGCGCCGGAATAGTCCAGCTTATTGGCACCAGCCTGCCTGGCCAGCCAGGCAACCTCGGTTGAGCGAGGATTCATTTCCATCAGAAAGGGATACTGGCAAGGCGTTGCCAGCGGATAGTCGGTGATTCTTCCCTCCAGCTTGAAAGGGGAATTTCCAAAGGTAGCAGTTGCCTTGCTGATGATGAAATCCTTGCCGAGCAGGTCCAGCCCGGCCTTGATATTAGTAAATGCCGGAACATTTGGACCGTAACTGACAGTCCCCTTTTCCACGCTTCCCTTGATGCGCAGAACATTATAATTGCTTCCCTTTTCCATATGGGCGATCTGGCTGACCCTGCCGTCCAGCAGACCGGTTTCGAGTCTGACCAGACCACCGGTGATATGCTCTTCGATATACCGGGAGGTATCCTTGGCAATGATGCCGTAGGGAATCCACTGGCGCACCTTCTCAAGCACGAACGGCTCCGATGACACCTTAGCCGTGATACGCAGATCGTGAGTGTTGATATCCTGGAGCCGGCAACTCCCCCTGACTTTGAGTCCATCAGCGGAAAGCCGAAGAACCGGCATTTCAATGCTGTTTTTAGCCAGCCTGAATTCATACTCAAGTTGCGCCATTCGTGGATTAACCGGGTGATGAAAGATCGACGGCCAGTTCACAGCTACATTAGACAGGCGGAGGTTGCCTTTGGCATTGAAATCCCGAATCTTGCCCTCAAAACTGGTAGCAAAATCGACGCGCCCCCCCGTAGGACCGAACGGTATAAACCGGGCATAATAAGGCCAAAAACGCTCCGGATCGAATTGCTTGATGTCGCCGTTCATGTCCAGCACAGTCTCGATAAACGGCTTGCCCACCGAGGGGAGTTTGACTGTTCCAGACAGAGACACCTGGCTGGAAGCACCGGAAAGCGCTGGCAGTTCGCAGGCCAGCTTTACGGTCCCCTTGTGTCCGCGGGAGATGCCGTTAAGAACCAGACTGTTGATCCGCACCTCCGCCAGGAAGTCTTGTTTCGAGATATTCCTGTCGCGCCAATGCAGAATCCCTTTTTTAATCTGCGCTTTTCTGAGTTGCAGTTGATATCCTCCAGTGCGCGGCGCAAGCAAATCATCAATGTTCAGCTTTCCATCGCTGTCTCGCTCCAGCCGTATGTCAACCCCCTCAAGATCAACATCCCGCAGAACAGCTCTCTTTTCCAGCAGCGGTAACAGCGCCAAGTGAATTCTTATGCGTTTGGCTGTGAGAAATACAGCCTTGCCGTCCGGCTCCCTGATCGAAACATTGTCGAAGGTAAAGGTTGGGCCGATATGCATGGAAAACTCACCATGACTAAAGTTAACCTGACGGTTGAGAATTTGTTGCAGAGTGGTGATGATATCATCACGATAGGCATTGATATCGATCAGTTTGGGCAGAAAGAGTGCCAGCCCGATCAGGCCAGATACCAGGAAGAGAAGCATTAGGGCAGACATTCTAATATAGGTACGTTTCAGCATGTGAACATTATTCCTTTATCGCCACGACACGCACCCTAAGAATAGCGACCTGGGTGACATCTTCACAAATAAAACGATATCCTTGCCATTCAACAACCTCACCGCGAAGCGGAAAATGGCCCAAGGCATCAAGGATCATGCCGGCGATAGTATCATAGGGAACATCCTCTTCGGGTTTTATATCAATGTATTCCACCAGGTCGGACACCGACAGGAATCCATCCACCAGCAGAGAACCGTCGAGCAGACGCTGAACACCGCCGGTTTCCGCAGTATCATGTTCGTCGCGAATTTCGCCCAACAACTCCTCTATCAGATCCTCAGAGGTCACCAGTCCGTTCAAGCCTCCATATTCGTCCACCACCAGCGCCATCTGATTCTGACTGCGTTGCATCTCTTTGAGAAGGCTGCTGACCTTCTTGCTTTCAGGTACAAAAACCGGCGGTTTCATAATAGCCTGTAGATCGAACGGCTCGCCCGCCACCATTCGCCCCAACAGATCTTTGCCATGCACCACACCAATGACATCCTCGATGGTTCCTCGATAAACTGGGTAGCGCGAATACATATTTTCCAGCACAACCCGGACAACTTCATCGCGCGAGGCAGTCAGTTCAAGCCCGACAATGCGGGTACGCGGCACCATTACCTCGCGGACACAGGTGTGTGTAAAATCAAACACGTTCCGAATGTATTCGCTTTCCGTTTCGCTAAAAACACCACTTTCGTGTCCTTCGTCAACGATATGCTGCACCTCTTCACGGGTGATAAATCCCTCGCGGTCGCCGCTAACACCTAAAAGCTTCATCACCGCTCTGCTGGATATGGTCAACACCCCAACAACCACTGATCCAAGCCGGGACAGCGTGTCGATAGGGCGCGCAATCAAGAGGGAAATGCGGTCTGCATACTGCAAGCCGATTGTTTTGGGAACCAGTTCGCCCAGGATAAGCAACAGATAGGAAATGATCACCACCATACTGGTGACAGCCACCGGTTCAGCGGCATGACGCAAAAAATCTATATCCAAGCCTTGCAACCAGGGACGCAGGTAATCCACCGCGATGAGACCGCCAATGGTGGACGCCATGGCCCCGGTCACAGTCACTCCGATCTGCACCAGTGCCAGCAATCGATGAGGGTCCTTCTGGAGCGTTTCAATTATTTTCGCCCGTTCATCCCCCTCGGCTACCAAGCGGGCCACACGGCTCTTACGCACCGATACAATGGCAAATTCGGAACAGGCAAAAAAACCGTTCAACACCACCATCAGGCAAATAACCAGCACTTCAAGTACAATGTTGTCCACAGAAGCATCCCCCAATTGCTACATTCTCACCTTTGCCTTAAAGATTGTCAACCGCGCAACCGGGTAACCCCCCAGAATTCCATGTTGTTACCATACAACGAATAAGGCATCCGGCAGTTCCGGCTTACCTTGTCATGCCATTGCTTCCATACGCAAAAAGCCTGTCAGATCACTCTGACAGGCTTTAGCAGTAACATCGGAATCGTAGTTCCTTTACCGTGTGAATCAGGAAGCAGAAACAATCACCTTGAGAGTCGCCGTCACTTCCGGATGGAGCTTGACAGGAATACTGTACTCACCCAACAGCTTGATCGGCTCAGCCAGAACAATTTTCTTGCGATCTATTTCGACACCTTTTTCTTTCAGTAAAGCAGCAATCTCCATATTGGTTACGGCCCCAAACAATTTACCTTCAACACCGGCCTGATGGACCAGTTCAACGGTCAGTCCCTCAAGTTTTGCAAGCAACAACTTGGCTGCTTCAGCAACCTTGTCCTTTTTGTAAGCCATTTGGCGTTTGACGTGCTCAAGTGCCTTGGCGTTCTTCTCGGTGGCCTCAACGGCATACCCCTTGGGAAGCAGATAGTTGCGGGCATAACCGGGTGCCACCTTGACGATGTCACCAATGTGGCCGAGGGTATCGATGTTTTCCTTGAGAATAACTTTCATGAATTCTCTCCTTTCAAGCCTGATTTACAGGTTTTCCTGTTTTCTGGGGGTGCGAAAATCACCCCACAGGTCAAATATTCCAAT
>WSSedB1CaDRAFT_10000231_pt1 | contig 25982 bp, 36 predicted proteins | sample WetSurSB1Cattail_FD_9460 | JGI IMG/M metagenome (IMG submission 9460)
AAAGCCGTTCGCGCTCAATGTAGTCGAGCTCCTGTCGCAAGGACATCGGCTCGCCGGTGCGGGGGTCACGGATCATAGTGCGCATCCTTTCACATGCGGTCTAGTCGGTCAATCTCTGCGAGCAACAGCGCGCACGCCTTGACCAGATCGCGGCGGGGCGAACGCGGCTTGATGTAGAAGTGGCCCCACGGCCACAGTCGTCCCATCCACGTCGAGAACTCGGCGATGAAGGGCGAACCAAACCCCCAGTAAGCCACGACGTTGAGGCAGTAGCAAATCGCCCCGCGCACGAGCTCGGCCGAACGGTACTGGTCGTCTTTCCCGGCGGTGTGGCCGAGCTCCTCGATCTGCCGCTTGCGCTCGAGCAGGACGTCGGTGACCGACGGCGGGTCCATCGTCGGCCTCGGCATCCGCACAGACACGCCGGCGGTATTCGATCTGTGGTGATAGCGCACCACGTTGAACAACTCCTGGCCGACGACGCGCAACGCCTGCTTGGCGTCTTCGAGATTGTCGATCTGCTCAGGATCGATGGCCATACCGCGCAAGGCGACGGTGACAATCGGATGGTTGCTGGGGGTGGGCATAGGCTTCACTCCTCTGGGTTGACAAGCTCGAAGCGGCCGTCGCGAAAGTCGACCTCTGGCCTCACCCACAGCTGACGATCACTTCCGCGATAGACCACCATGGACTCGTAGTCGGCGAGCGGCGACGCACCGAGCTGAAGCTGTGCGATGCCCACCTCGACGTAGACTGACCCGCGCTTGACGTGTCGCCAACGCGGCAGCGCGCGAGCCTTCGCTGCCTCTGAGGCTTCAATAGCAGACACGAGCGCCTGGGTCACGGATTTCCCGTTCTTGCGCTCATACATGAAGGCGCGACGTGCCTCGCGCACGTGGTCGGGCTTCTTGCTCATCTCAGGTGGCTCACTTCCATCGCCATCTTGCCGAGGACGATCACGATGCCAAACAGGGTGATGATGACGGCCGAGAGGAAGACTGAAGGCCATGGAGACGGCTTGTCGTCCTGGATGTATCGCTTGTAGTGATCGTCAGCGATCAGGACGTTGCGCACCAGCGCGCGCGACCCATGACATTCGCACACCGGCGCAGCGCACGATGCCTTGGGGCATACGGACTGCATCGCGTGCGTCAGTCTCACCTCGTTGACCATGTCAGCACTTCCCTGTCCTGATTGCGTAGATCACCCATTCATCGTAGCCGGATCGGAGACCACAAAACATCGTCTCCCACACAGCGTAGTGTGCTTCGACACGATGGGCCAAGATGAGCGCGCGCACGTGGCGGATGCCGGGAAGACGAAGAGCCCAGTGCGCACGGGGTGGCAAGTGCCATCCCATCGCTTGACCGACAGAAAACCACTGCTCTTCGCTAGTCATGGGGCCCTCGCGCTGTTGGGGTTGTGGGTAGTCTTACACAACTGCACACCTTTCTCGGTGATCGTGATGCGGCCGCCTGCAGTGACAGCGAGTAGCTCTTCGCCTACGAGCATGAGGACCGTCGTGGGCTGATGGGGCAACCACTCGCCGGCACACAAGATAGCGCTGCGCTGCACGACGGCGGTGCCCCCGAGGTCGTAGATGCGATGCAGGCAAGCGAGCATCGGCGTTGTCACTGGGCCTTGTCGTCTCTTCGTCATGCGGGCTTCTGATCCTCGATCATGTGGGCGAGCGCGCGCCGCTCGATGTCGTCGAGGTTCAAGTGCTCCACAGTGAGCGGCGGGCACACCAGGCTCTTCATCGCTGTTGCTGCGCTCATGCCGTAGAAGACGCCGAACCTCATCGCTTTTGCCTTTGCCCGATCAAGACCCCACTTCTTTCCCAGGTCGGTGTGCGATAGTTGAACGTTGGTTAGGTCGGCGAGAAACGCCGGATCGAAGTAGACCATCACCTCGGCGGGGGTCAGGTCGTCTTGAGAAGGGTCAGCCACCGGACAGCTCCTTCGTGATGGCCCAGATGCGATCTGCCTCGGACTGTGGGATCGGAGGATCGGCGCGCGGGCCGACCCAGATGCCCGACACAGGCAAGAACCGCCACCCGAGCGAGCGTAGCTCGTCGGTCGTCACTACGCCGTCGTCGAGGTCCTGTGGCCCCGCAACGCCGTTGCTGAAGATAGTCTCGCGTCGCTCACTCATTGCTTTCGTCCTTTGCTTGCTTGGCCTCGCGCCTTGCACAAACGACCGGGCCATGCCCAAAGCAATCGGCCATGTCCTCGCCCATGCAGCGGTCTGGCGGGCATCCGCAATCGCTCGCGGCCTGCTGCAAATCGCTCGCGCGGGGCTTATTCATCGCTTTCCCCCGTCGGGCACAAACACCAGGGCTACGTTGTCGCCAGACACCGTGCGATAGATGTGGCCCTCGGGTATCTGCATCACACTGGTGCGGTAGGTGTGGTCATTGATAACGTCTACCCACTCATGCAGGACCCCCCGCTTCTCCGTCCTCGCGTGCTGGGCGTCCCACTGCTCAACGCGCATGAGGGCAGCGCGAATAGCGTGCGAGTTGTTGCAGCCGTGACATTCTGGGTAGAGACACGGCCGATTGGCCACAGCTTCACAGCCTGCGCGCACTGCAGCGACGGTGCGTGACACCGGCATGTCACTTCCCCTTGAGCAGCGAGACGATGCGGTCGACCTCGCTGGCGGGCCACTCCCACCGCTGCTTGCCGTTGTCGGCGAAGTGCTTGCGCAGTTTCTGCCGGGCGATGCGCGGCTCCATGTCCACGTCCTTACGCCGGCAGATTTCCTTGAGCGGCACGAGCGCGGTGTCGGCGCCGTTGCTCGCCTTCCTGGGAGGCGGAGGTGCGTCGGGCGCGGGCTTCTTGCTCGTGTCTCGCTCGCGCTCGCGAGTGGTGCTCGCAGCCGCGCTGCTGGGCGGCGGGTCGCCGACGCGCTCGCCGTTGCTCGTGACGAGGATCGGGCCACGCGTGCCGGCCTGCTTGGCGAGCACCGTGTCCTTGACATCGCGAGACAGCTCGTTGTCGGGTATCTCGCCGGCGGTGGTGAAGACTTGCTCGAGCGGGTGCGACACGTCAATGCGCACGTCACGCTTCTTGATGTGGAACGTCTTGCCACGCGCGTCGGCGGGCACACCCCACTCAGCGAGATAGTCGGCCGCCTGTTGGCCCGTGGGGAAGTAGCGCTCGGTGTGACCATACACTACTTTGCCACCTGCTGCGCTGATGTAGACTCCCATCCTTTTCACTCCTTTTGCTGAGCTCGGGAAGGGGGCTGAGGCTGACCCGAGCGCCATATATTAGCGACGCGCGTTGCGCATGTCAACGGTCGTCCTTTATTATTTCGAAGAGCTGATCGTTCAGAATATTCTTAATGCGTCAGGCAACCTAAGGAAATATTCTTACTGCCATTAATTAACCTGTAAGAAAATCTGGGTTTGCGATAAAATATTCTGACAACCCTACGCGCGCACGCGCGTCGCGCCTGACACATCACGCGCGCAGATTGCTCTCTATTTCCGTTTAGAATTACCATGTATCCAGAGAATTGTTTCTGTGCGATTATGCCGGCAATCCGCGCTCGCGATGTGTCAGGGGGGCAGGCGTGATGCGCGCGTTACACGCGTGTAAGCCGACAGGTCTTAGGAGGACTTGATGAGGAAAGATCACTTGATCGAAAGTCTGAGGCGCAAGCGGGACCATCGCGTGCCCTATGCTCTTGAGATGATGAGGCGTGCGATGGTTTGTGCGCTCGATCCCGAAGAGTATAAGCAGTTAACTCAGGGCTATCAATTGTGGTATATAGCCTTTTATGGTGCGCCAGACGTCAACCCGCCTCAGCCCCTTGTGTCTGCGGGTGAGCAGGTCGAAGCTCCGTTGGTAGTCGAGCTGCGTAAAGCGAAGCGTCGTCAGCGGGACAGGTCGAAGCGCGACAGACTCAAGACTTTTGGTGAGGATGAAAACGATGGCTAGAGATGCAGAGTGGCAGAAGGCATTGCGCGCGACGGACGAAGCGCTCGATGATCTGACGCAGAAGCTCGAAGCTCTCGCGATGCGCGTGGAGCAACTCGAGCATCGTCCCCGTGCTGGTCGCCCGCCGCTTCGATTGAATGAAGCGAGCTCCTGGCTCGAGAAGCTTTTGACGAAGGGCCCGTGCCGCGTGTCTTTCGTGCTGCGGAAAGGTGCGAAGGAAGGCTACTCGGCTGCGTTGCTGCGTCGTGCGGCGACTCACATCGAGGTTGTCAAGGACACGGCGACGCGTCGCTGGTCGCTCGCGCGTCATGCGGCCAGCGAAGAGGGCGACGATGACTGAGACGGCTCTGTATGCTGCTGGTTTGCGGATGCTCGGGCGCTCTCCGTCGGTGAGCGATGTCGAAGACGCGTTGCTCGAAGCTGCATCTTTTGACAGACGTTCTCCGATGGTGCGCGCGCCGGGGTATCAGCATTTCTGGCCGACTATCGTGTATGACCCGTCGGATTGGGGCTATCAGGCTTTGCAACTAATGTATCTGACTGGAGTGATGCAACGGAGAGAAGTGCGTCGCGACCTGTGGCACGTTTCTCCTCGCAAAGACATTTACGACCTGGTGATGATGCACTGGCTAGGTTCGCGTTCGCCGTTGACGATGAAGGAGCGGACAGTAGTCTGGTGTCGAGTCGGGAGCGGAGTGAGGACGCCTTGGAGGAAAGTGGGAAAAATCCTCGACGAGTCTCACGAAAAATGTCGGCGAGACTATGGCGTTGCGTTGCTGAAGTTGCACAATTGGTGCCTGAAGAAAATTGCGTTGACATAGGGTGGAATTTTACTGTAGGAAGTTGGTAGAGTCGCAAGAGGGGCGGACTTCACAAGACGACCCAGATTGGGCCTCTCTTCTCAGACGTTGACAAAGCCAGCGTCTCGGACTTCCTATTCTGGCGTTGGAGCCGGCCGATGCGTTGAACGCACGCCGACTTCTCGCATGTGCGCGTGTCGCCTCGAGGTCTGCTGGGTTCTCGCGTTGGGCTGACGTGAGACGCGGAAGCACCTCTTGCAGGCGGCACGCGCACACCTCTTCCTCGTCCCTGTGGAGATCGCGATGACTCAGCAGCCAACTGTCGGGCGGATCGTCATCTACGCGCAAGGGGTCAAGGAGTGCGAGCAACTGCACGTGCCGAAGGGTACGAACGGCACGCGGCACCACCCAGCGATCATCACTCGCGTATGGTCACCCTCCTGCGTCAACCTACAGGTGTTCTGGGACGGCGGGGAAGCGTCGTGCGTGTCGTCGGCGCGAATGATCGCCCACCCGGCCTCAAGCGATGCTGGGGCGCCGCAAGACAGTGGGTGGTATTGGCCACCTATCTCGACGCCTGCGCGTTCTCCTGACCCGACGCCGGCGACTGAAATCGACATCACTTCGCTTGTCAGCCTGCGGATGGATCGTATCCACTTCCGCGCTCAGCCCGGCCTCGTCTTTTCGAAGGCGCAGGCATCTGCACTCGCTCGATGGTTGTCTCGCCTCGCGGGTACTCCACCTGGCCCGGTGTTGATGTCCAGCGAGAACCCCACCGGGTGGAAACTCGAGGAGTTGCTTCGTCAGATCATCGTTGAGCTCGATGCGAAGACGGCCCGACTTCAATCAGGCGAGCATACCCAGGCGGTTCGGCAGAACAACCTCAACGCCTTGCTCGCCTTGCGTCGCGCCCTTCAACTCCAGGAGGCTACTCTTGCAATCCTCAGCAGCACATCGGCCCACGGGACATCATCCGAAAGGCTCGGCGTTTCACCAGGCGCACCGAACCCCTCAAGATCGTAACGGCCTGTCGCTGCGACGACTGACCAACTCGCCGGATGAGTGTCGCCACTGCCTGTGGTTCGCATCGTGCTCGCAGCCTGACGGCACGTGTATCCTGCGGGTAGGCGACCGACTGAACCTCGCCCCGCTGGTGTTCACTGTCGGCGCGAGTGGGCTTGCCTACCTCCTCGCAACACTCATGGTGCACCGATGAACATTGACCTCAGCAGGATCTTCAGTCAGGTGACGACGGGGACCGGCGTGTCTGCCATCCTCGCGGCGGTCACCGCTGTGGCGTCGGGCCAGCTCACGTGGACGCAGGCTGCGCCTGTGATCGTGGGCGGCGTCGTCGCCATCATCTGGCCCGAGAACAAGCCGCTGCAGTCGGCTTCTCAGTCCGCGGCGACCGACTTGGTCGCTGCTGCGCCGACGATCATCTCCGATGCCGAGACGATCATCTCGGCTTTCAAGTCAGGTATGGCGCACGCTGCGAAGGTCACTCCGCCGCAGTTCGTGCCCGTTTCTGTGGCGGCCGGCCAGGTTCCGCCTGGCGACGTTCCTCGCAACCAACTCGGACAGCCCATCGTCCAGTGAAAGGACACAGCACTATGCACTCGCGCAGGCACCTTCTCATTCTGTCGACCGCGACCGCGTTCGGCGCGCTGCTCACCGGATGCGCCGGCAAGACCGAGTCCCAGCTGCAGACCGACGTTTCACTCATCGCGAACGGTCTCGGCAACGTGCTCGGCACGCTCAAGAACATTCCGGGCCTCAACGTGCCGGCCGACGTCTCGGCGAAGATCGATGCCGAGCTCGCTGTTATCAAGTCGGACGCTTCGGCAATCGCCACCGCGCTGACTCCCGACGCCAACACAGTGCAGGCCATCGCCGACGCGGTCAACGCGATCTACCCGTTGGTGACTCCCTTCTTCCCCGCGGCGCCGGCAATCGCCATCGCGGTGCAGGCTGCGCTCGACCTCGTTCCTGTGATCCTCGCCGCCGTCGGCAAGTCGTCCGCCTCCACGCGCAAGGCGGTCTACGATCCTTCGACCGCGAGGCTTGTCCTCGCTCGTTTCGCCTCCTGACGAGCGATGGGACAAAGGCAGTCGGCGCACACGTTCTCCCGAGCGTGAGGCGTCGGCTGCCTTCTTGCTTTTCGACCTGAAGGGACGCCAGCATGTGGCGCTATGTGGACGGCATCGGCATTGCGTTTGATCGACTGTGCAATACGCTGATCGGGGGTTCTCCCGACCAGACGGTCAGTATGCACTGCGCGGTGTCGTGGCGCGACGGCCGCCCGTTTGGGTGCATCATGTGCTGGTTGCTCTCTGTCTTTGTCCAGCGCGATCACTGCGCGAAGCAGTTTGACGATCAGCCCACCGACGTCTTCAGCTTCATTCGCGCGGGCCTCGCTTTCTTCTTCGTTCTCGGATCGCTCGCCTTGATTGTCGAGCGGGTATGGAGGATGCTATGATGAAGCTCGGACGCCTGCCGCACGATCCGGACCGCGTTGCTGCGCTGCCCGCGATGTCGCATAAGGCGATGTCGGCGATGGCGCCGCCCCCGACGCTCGACCGCTCGGCATTGCACTACCAGCCCGCGATGGATCACAACGATGTGATCGGCGATTGCACCGCTGCAGGCCTCGCCAACGCGCTCGATGCGTGGACCGCGACGAAGGGCTACACATCGCGCGTTGACCCCGACAAGGTGCTGCGCTTCTACGCTGCGACCATCGGTCACCCGGAATACACCTTCGACCAGCTGACGCAGACCGACGGCGCCTACATGGTCGACGTGCTCTCCTACCAGGCGCGACACGGCTTCGATACATGCGAAGGCCTCATTCCGCACACCGCGGACTACGCGCGAGTCGACCTCGGGTTCCGCTCGTATCTCGCGCTGGGCATGTCGCATCTCGGCTGCTGCTATGTCGGCGTCGATCTGACCGACCACGACATGACGTCCGATGTCTGGGACGATGATGGCTCGGACCGCTCGTCCGTCGTCGGCGGTCACTGCATCGTCCTGTGGGACTACGCCGGCCTCGATGACAACTCCATCGTGCGCATCGCGACGTGGGGCACGCTCAAGCGTGCGACGTGGCGCTGGCTCGACAGGCGTTTGCAGGAGGCCTACGTGCTGGCGTGGCGTCAGGAGACGCAATCGCTGCAGGAATGGCTCGACCTGGAAGCTGGCCCGTTCGGCTGGCTCGCATAAGGACCTTATCGCCATGCGCCACTATCGCGCACCTCGCAAGCTCACCAAGGCTGTAAGAGACGAGTGGCTTGCGGAGTTCGCGAAGCATGGCAACATGGCGGCTGCGTCTCGTGCTTGCGATGTCAACCCGCGTGCGATCCGCGACCTGATCGAGGCCAACCGCTACTTCGCCTATCGCGTCGAGTGCGCACGCGAGGAGGCCGTTGGTCGACTCGAGAAGGAGGCGTTCCGTCGCGCCGTCGAAGGCGTGAAGAGCTACGTTGTGTCTGAAGGCCGAGTCGTGCGTTACAAGGGCGTGCCGCTGGTCAAGGTAGAATACAGCGACTCGCTCATGGGCCTGCTGCTGCGTGCGCATGGCGGCGACGCATACAAGACCAAGACCGACAACACGCATACGCTGCAAGTCGATAGCGATGAGGCGGCGCGCAAGCTCGCAGATGCACTCAGCCGCAAGTTCGGCGGCAAGCCAGGGGATGATACATGATCGGACCAATCGACATGCGCACAGGTCAAGCGCAAGCCATCGATCTCTCGAAATACAACGAGGACCAGCCGCGCGACGATCACGGGCGCTTCGGCGAAGGCAGCGGCGGCAGCTCGATGTCTGCCGACCAGCATCAGGCTGCGGCGAATTGGCACGCCAAGCAGTCGCAGCAGATCGAGGATCGTCAGCGTCGGGGCTCGGGTCTCTCTCACAAAGAGAAGACCACGATGGACGCGCACGACAAGGCTTCGGCGTTGCACGCGCGCGCTGCTTCTGCCGCTCGTAATGGGCAGCCTCTCGTGGCGGCGTCTTACGAACGGGCGGCTGCTGAACATGCGGCGAGCACAGGCATCGCTCGAGCACCCGGAGTGAAGTGAAGCAGAGGAAGTGAGCTATGCGTCGGCAGCCAGCAGAGAAGAAGAACGTCCTGCCGCTGTCGACCATGGACCTTATTCGGCAGTTCCATGCGCGCATGGGACGGGACGACTTCCTCACGTTCCTGCGTGAGACCCTGTCTGTGGATGAGATGCTCAGTATTCTCTACAGCTGGGAATTCTGGGCGCGCCCCAATCAACTTGAGCCTGATGGGCGCTGGACGATCTGGGCTATTCTTGCGGGACGAGGGTTCGGCAAGACGCGCACTGGCGCTGAGTGGGTTATCAAGAGGGTAAAGGAAGGCGCTCGACGCATCGCGCTCGTCGCCGAGACCGCGGCTGACGCACGAGACGTTATGGTGCAGGGCGAAGCGGGCATTCTCGCGTGCTCGCCGCCTTGGTTCAAGCCCACCTATCAACCCTCGAAGCGTCGGCTGATCTGGCCGAACGGCGCATTGGCGTTCACTTACTCGGCGGAAGAACCAGATCAGTTGCGCGGTCCTGCGCATGACACCGCGTGGTGTGACGAGATGGCCAAGTGGCGATACCAGGACACCTGGGATCAGCTGATGTTTGGCCTGCGTCTGAGCACCAACCCGCGCGCCTGCGTCACCACGACGCCTCGTCCGATCAAGTTGATCCGCGATCTAGTGGCAGACAAGAACACTCACTCGACGCGCGGTAACACCTACGACAATCGATCCAACCTGCCGGACAGCTTCTTCGACCGCATCATTGCCAAGTATGAAGGCACTCGGCTCGGTAGGCAAGAGATCGATGCTGAAATACTCGAGGACGTTCCTGGCGCACTGTGGCAGCGCGACGTGATCGATGCGCTCCGCCGCAAGCCTGACACCATCGCCACAGGCGAAGAGATCGCCAGCATGGGAGCTGAGCGTGCAGTCGCTCGACACATGCGGCGCGTGACCATCAACATTGACCCGGCAGCTACGTCGGGCGAAGACAGCGACGAGACCGGCATCACTGCGACCGGCATCGGCTTTGACGACCACGGCTATGTCATCTCCGACCGCAGTGGACGGTATGCGCCGAACGAGTGGGCCACCAAGGCAATCGCGCTCTACAAACAGCTCGATGCCGACTTGATAATCGCCGAGTCGAACAACGGCGGCGAGATGGTCGAGCACACCATCCACGCCGTTGACCCTAGCGTGCCGGTGAAGCTTGTTCACGCGTCGCGCGGTAAGGTCACTCGGGCGGAACCTATCTCGGCGCTCTACGAGCAACGTAGGGTCCACCACATCGGGTCTCTCGCCGAGCTCGAGGATCAGATGTGCTTGTTTACCTCGGACTTCGACCGTCGCAAGGCGGGCTTCTCGCCTGACCGAATGGACAGTATGGTCTGGGGGTTGACTGAGCTCATGGTGGTCGAGACAGACCGCGCTGTCTTCGACTACTACAAAAAGCAGTACGCGGACCAAGAAGACAAGCGCACGGAAAAGGTAGCGACTAGGGATCAGGTGATCCGGATGCGCGCACCTGCCGGCGTATCCACGTGGTATACGCAGTCTGGCCGCAAGATCAACGTAGGCGGCGATGGCTTTGCTGATGTGCCGGAGACGGACGTCAGAACAGCTGAGCGCGCCGGCTTTCGGAAGGAGTGAGCATCGTGCCGAGGAGACCCGCATCTGACTTCTGGGAACGGCCAGGCAAGGTCGAGCGCTTGGTGTTCCTGTGGTACCAGGAGCCCCGAGTCTCGACGCAGCAGATTGCCGATCAGCTCGGCTGCAGCAAGAACTCGGTAGTGAGCAAGGCACATCGATTGAAGCTACCGTCACGCGGCAACCCGGTCGATGAGTCGCGCAAGATCGCTGACATGAAGCGGGCCAAGGCGATTGCCGACGCGGCAACTACTCGGCTCAACAACCCCAACGCGCGTCCGTTGCCTCCAGGCGCACGCACGCTGCCACCCCTCATCAGCGAAGGGGGTTCTGCCTGGTAACCGGAGACGGTCATGCTGCGATTGAGTCCACCTCGATGGGATGAACAATCCATCCGCCTGTTTCGGATGGAGGTTTTCGACTTGCTTCCCCCTTTCGTCAGGGCCGCGATCAACTTTGCGGCTTTCCCCCATGACCCGCTGATTGTTGAGCAGGTGATGCGGGAACAGCGTCTTTCAGACGTCGAGATGGCTCGTCGGATCATCGCCGCGGATGCGCGGCTAGTAGCAAAGGCAACCAACCATGTCTGATCGTGCGGCCAAGGGAGGTGGTACGTCAAAGCCGCTCGTGGACGTGGGCTTCACGTTCCCCAACGCTCAGTGGGCCGGCGGATACAGTGCAGGCATCACGCTCGGCACCGGTGCGGACTGGTTCGGCCCCCTCAACCCGCAGGCGCCGAGTGCGCCGCCAGAGGTCACCGGCCGTCGCTTCGACTATCCGTCTGGCTACAACCTCAACATCCTACCGCGCGCCTACGAGCCGATCCAGTTCTCTGACTTGCGCGCGATGGCGGATGGGTATGACGTGCTGCGCACGATCATCGAGACGCGCAAGGACCAGATGGCTGTGGGCCAGTGGTCGATCAAGCCTCGCCTCAAGCCCGACGGCACGCCTATGACTTCGCCCAACGATCCGATCATAACGGAGATCTCCGAGTTCTTCGAGATGCCGGACGGCGAGAACTTCTGGGACGCGTGGCTGCGGATGCTGCTCGAAGACCTTTTCGTCTGCGATGCGCCTTCGCTGTTCATCCAGCGCAATCGCGGCGGCAAGATGATCGCGCTGCCTCAGGTGGATGGCGCGACGATCAAGCGGGTGATCGATGACTGGGGCCGCACTCCTCTTCCTCCGGCGCCGGCGTATCAGCAGGACCTGCATGGTCTACCGGCGGTGAACTACACGACTGACGACATGATCTACCGCCCGCGCAACCAGCGCGTCCATAAGGTATATGGCTACAGCCCGGTCGAGCAGATCTTGATGACGGTGAACATTGCTCTCCGTCGTCAGGTGTTCTTGCTGCAGTACTACACCGAAGGCAACGTGCCGGAAGCGCTGATCGGTGCGCCTGACGGCTGGACGGTCAAGCAGATCGAAGAGTTCCAGCTGTGGTTTGATAGCGTGTTACAGGGCAACACGGCCAACCGGCGTCGCCTGCACTTCGTCCCCGGCGGCGTAGCTAAGCAGTTCCTCGACCTCAAGTCGGGAGCGTTGACGGATCAGACGGACGAGTGGCTGACGCGTATCTGCTGCTTCGCCTTCTCGATCAGCCCAACGCCTTTTATCAAGGCGATGAACCGAGCGACGGCGGACTCGGTGAAGGAACAAGCGACCGAAGAGGGCCTTGCGCCCAATCAACGTTGGGTGAAGCAACTCGTCGACTTCATCATCCGCAAGGAGTGGTTCAAGGGGAAGTCACATACAGTCGAGTTCGCCTGGGAGATTGACGACGACGTTGACCCCAACTCCGAGATGGCCACGCTGACCGGCTATGTCAAGGCGGGTGTTCTTGCGGTCAACGAAGCTCGCAGCCGCCTAGGTGAAGACCCGACGCCGGGTGGCGACAAGCCCAAGGCACTGATCGGCACTGGCTGGGTTCCGCTCGACCCCGAGCAAGAAGCAAAGGAAATCCAGTTGAAGACGCCCGCGCAGTTGCGCGACCCGAACGCGCCGCCGAGCGACGGGTCGAAGTCTCCGCCGGGTAAGAAGCCTGACTCGAAGCAGGTCGAGTCTGCTGAAGGCGAAGGCGCCGACGATCAGGCCAATGCGGGTAGCGAGGACAGCAAGAAGCCGACGCAAGCTCCCGCTACGGGCAAGAAGGAGGTCGGCAAGTCCGCTGTCCCTTTTGGGAAAGGACTGCTGGCGTGCGACAACCCGCTGAGGAAGGCGAGTAAGAAGAGGATCATCGATCTTGACCCGGAGAGCTCCACGATACGGAAGCACCGGGCGGCGTTGGTGTCCCTGTGGAAGAAGCATCTCGCCACAGTGGGCAAGGACGTTGCACGCCAGGTGCGCGTCAAGCTCGATGAAGCTTCGAAAGCTGAGGCGCCTGACTCCGACCAGGTAAAGCGCGCTGCCGAGATTGCCAATGGCGTCGACTTGTCTGGCCTGTCCATCTTGATCGACCCCACGGCCGAAGAGCTAAAAGGTGCCGCTCAGGACGCTGCGGGACAGGTGATCGTCCAGTTCCAAGAGCTCGACCCCCACGATCTTTTCGAGCGGGTCAATGCTCGTGCCGCTGACTGGGCGTCAGAAAGGGCGGCTGAGCTTGTCGGGATGCGTGTTCTCGACGATGGGAGCGTGATCGAGAACCCCAACGCCGATTACGCCATCACCGACAGCACGCGCGACAGGCTCAAGCAGATCATCGCTGATGGCCTGGCGAACGGTGACTCCAACGATGACATCACCGACGAGATTGAAGCCGAAGGCTTCGACTCGGACCGGGCCGAGCTTATCTCCTTCACCGAAATCTCGAGGGCGGTAGGACAAGGCGCGTTGGAGTCATACAAGGCTGCTGAGGAAGACGGCGTTGACGTGCAGAAGCAATGGCTCACTGCCGAGGACGATTTGGTAGACGAGGACATCTGCCAGCCGAACTCAGATCAGGGGCCAATCGACTTGGACGATCAATTCGACAGCGGAGACGACGCCCCGCCTGGGCACCCACGCTGCCGATGCCGGCTGGTTGGCGTAGTGGGTGGCCAGGAGGATGACAACGCAGTCGAAGATACGGGAGAAGATTGATGGCCCTCAAGACAATCTACGTCCCCATTACTAAGGTGGACGAAACGCAGCGGATGGTCTACGGCGTGGTGGCCAGCGAAACTCCCGACAAGACGGGCGAGGTGCTGGACTACGACAGCTCAAAGGACTATTTCAAGTCATGGTCCGAAGAGATCCACACCAACAGCGGCGGCAAGTCCTATGGCAACGTGCGCGCTATGCACGGGAAGGTGGCTGCCGGCATCCTCGCGCAACCGCTGGGCTTCAACGACTCGGACAAGGTGATCGAGGCCGCGGCCAAGATCGTGGATGACAACGAGTGGGAGAAGGTGGTCAGCGGAGTCTACACCGGCTTCTCCATCGGCGGCCGTTACGTCAAGACGTGGCAAGACGGAGAGCTCAAGCGATACACTGCTTCCCCTGTGGAAGTAAGCATCGTGGATAACCCGTGCATCCCCGGAGCGAACTTCAAGCTGATTAAGGCGGACGGTGCCGTCGAGGACCGGCCCTTCATCTCACAGGAGGCAGAAAGCGTGTTCATCTCCAACGACCAAGTGGTGGCGAAGGCCCAGGAACTGGCCAAGGCCGCCGGCGTCTCGGACGGCAAGTATGCCGACTACCTCGACCAGGCTCGTAAGGAGCTCGAGGCCCAGGCCAACCCGGTTGCCAAGAGCGATACGGCGCCCGCACAGGCCTCGGTCGATCCTGAGCCGGCTCAACCCTCGGGCGACGAAGGGGCGCCGGCCACGAGCGATCCTACGCCCGCCACGGACCCGGCGCCTGCGGTCGACGCTCGCTCGGTGGTCAAGCAGGTGTGGACCACTCCCGACGGCAAGACCTTCGACAAGAAGGCGGACGCTGTCGCGCACGTCGAGAAGACCGTCGTCCCTATGTCGCCGACCGATCAGCTGAACGTCGCGCTCGAGGCCGCGAAGGCGGCGCTCGCCAAGGCATCGGCCGACGACAAGGAGGAGGGCGACTACGGGGACGTCGAGTACGCGGACCCGGGCTACCAAAAGGACAAGAAGAAGCGATACCCCGTGGACACCGAGGACCACATCCGCGCGGCGTGGAGCTACATCAACAAGAAGAAGAACGCGGCGCAGTACTCGTCCGACGACCTGGACAAGGTCAAGGCCAAGATCATCGCGGCCTGGAAGGACAAGATCGACAAGGACGGTCCCCCGTCGGCGGCCGACAAGGCCGTGCGTGCGCAGACGCTGCAGAAGTCGCTCTACGATGTCAGCCGGCTCGTCTGCGTCATCGAGGACCTCAATTGGCTGCAGTCCAGTCTGGCGAACGAGGCTGCATGGGAAGGCGACGAGTCGCCGATCCCGGCTCAGCTGAAGGGCCAGATCGCTTCGCTCGTCGGCACGCTCAAGGCGTTGGTCGACGAGGAGACGTCGGAGATGTTCACCGACGCCGAGAGCGAGGAGTTCGCGGAACTGATGGAAGGCGCAGCGAAGGCGGTATCGCCGCTCTCGCTTCGCAAGACCATCGACTTCCTCGAGCAGTCGACGTTCTCCAAGTCGGCGACCTTCGCCACGCTGCAGAAGGTGGGCGCGCGCAACTCGAAGGCTGACCTCGAGAAGATCCAGGCGGTGCACGATCATTCTGTGGCGCTCGGGGCTACGTGCGAGAAGGATGCTGACGGCGACATGGACAAGTCGGCAGCGGGGACGCTGACGAAGGCGGACCATGACACGCTGCAGAAGGTGGTGGCCGAGAACGAGGAGCTGAAGAAGGCCGTCGTATCAGCTGTCGAGGGCATCGGCGAGCTCACCAAGCAGATCGAGGCGCTGAAGAACACTCCTATCGCTCCGACGCCCACCAACCGATACCACGTCATCTCGAAGGGCGCTGACGATCAGCCGCACCCGGCACAGCTTGACCCCGGGCAGGCGATGGACTTTCTGAAGACCGCAGATCCGGGCGTGCTTGCTGCGGCTGCCATCAAGTTGAGCCAGGCGATGGGTGGTCGACCGATCACCTACGCTTCGCCTGCGCCGAAGACTTCCTGAGGGGCCGGAGACGGCAAGACCCTCGCCTTGACTTGACGACCGAACCTCCAACCTCCAACAGGGAAAACTCACCTCCATGGACGCCAACACCATTGCCCAGACGCTCGCTGCGTTCCGGGCTGCCTACAAGTCCCCCATCGCCGACCCGCGACTGGGCGACATGCTGCAGAAGAGCACCTTCGGCCAGTCGAACTCGCCCACGTCGGGCCTCACGTTCTACGACCTCGAGCTTGGCGCGAAGTTCCTCTACCCCGTGCTCACCCCGCTGCGCAACTCGATCCCGCGTGTCTCGGGTAAGGGCGGCATCCAGGCCGCTTGGCGCGCGGTGACCGCGATCAACACCTCGGGTGTCCGCATCGGCGTCTCGGGCGGCAACCGCGGCGGCGTGATGGCTGTGGCGACGCAGGACTACACCGCGTCCTACAAGGGCATCGGCCTCGAGGACAACGTGGACTTCGAGGCGCAGTATGCCGGCATGGGCTTCGATGACGTGCGCGCCATCGCGGCCAAGACGCTGCTCGAGGCCACGATGATCGGGGAAGAGATCCTCATTCTCGGGGGCAACTCGTCGGTCAACCTCGGCCAGGGCGGCACGCCGTCGCTGACCGCGAGCACGTCGGGCGGCACGCTCGCCACCCAGACCCTGTCCGTCATCGTCGCGCCTCTGTCGCTCGAGGGCTTCCTCAACGGCAGCGTCGCCGGCGGCGTCCAGGGCTCGATCACCCGCACCAACGCGGACAGTTCGAGCGACACCTTCGGCGGTGGCACCGGCAAGCTGTCGGCCAATGCCACGGTCAGCGTGACCGGCCCGACTGGTTCGGTCGCGGCAACCACCGCCGTCAAGACCGGCGCCGTCGGCTACGCCTGGTTCTGGGGCGCTGCTGGGTCCGAGGTTCTCGGGGCCATCACCACCATCAATTCGGTGGTCATCACGGCAACGGCGACCGGCACGCAGACTGCCGCTTCGCTGGGCACCGCGGACAACTCGGCCAACACCCTCGTCTTCGACGGCCTGCTGACCCAGTCCTTCAAGTCGGGCAGCAACGCCTATCTGGCCTCTCTGGCGACCGGCACCGCCGGCACGGGCACGCCGTTGACTTCCGACGGCGAAGGCGGCGTGGTGGAGATCGACACCATGCTGAAGTCCTTTTGGGACAACTATCGCCTGTCGCCGACGGACATCTGGGTGAACTCCCAGGAAGCGCTCAACATCTCGAAGAAGATCTTGGCCGGCGGCAGCTCGTCCAACCTGCGCTTCACCTCGGACATTCGCGACGGCATGATTGCCGGTGGTGTGATGGTGAAGGAATACCTGAACCGCTTCTCGATGGCGGGCGGTCAGGTGATCCCGATCCGCATCCACCCGAACATGCCGGCCGGCACGATCCTGGCCACGACGGGCAAGTTGCCCTACCCGCTGTCCAACGTGGCCAACGTGATGCAGATCCGCACTCGTCAGGACTACTACCAGATCGAGTGGCCGATCCGCTCGCGTAAGTACGAGTATGGCGTGTATGCGGACGAGGTTCTGCAGCACTACTTCCCGCCGTCCATGGGGGTTATCACCAACATCGGCAACGGCTGATCGACTCGACGCACGGCGCGGGGGCAGCAATGCCCTCGCGTCTTTCGTTGGCTTGATGAACACAAGAGAAAGGAAGGGCGCCATGTCGCGCGTCAAGCTGAAGGTTCCCGGCAACATCTCCGCGCTGTCGCATGGCGGCGAAGAGTTCGAGGTGTCGGGTGGCTACGTCGAAGTTCCCGAACATGCGGTCGACCATCTCGTCGCTTCGCATGGCCTGATGCGGCCGAGCGCCGACGATGAGGTGAGCGAGGACGAAGCTTCGGCGCCGGTCGATGTTGACGATATGAACAAGGCCGAGCTGATCGCTTTCCTGAAGGGCAACGGTGTCGAGGTACCGAAGGGCGCGACGATCCCTGACCTGCGCCGGCTGGCGACGGAACATCTTTCGAGCAAGGGGTAACCCAATCATGGCCGCAGGTGACCTGACGTCTCTGAGCAACGTCAAGGCTTGGCTCAGCGTCTCATCGTCCGGAGACGACGCACTGCTCGGACGTCTGGTCACCTCGGCGTCTCGCTCGATCCTCAACTACATCGGTCGACCCAACCTGCTCGTCCATTCGGTGAACGAAGTGCGTAACGGCACGGGCACCGAGCGGATGATGATGCGCGAGTTCCCCGTTCTCGCCGTGTCATCTGTGTCTGTCAATGGGTCCGTCATTCCGGCGCAGCCCGTCAATCAGCCTTTGGCCGGCGGCTACATCTTCGACCCCTGGGACGGCCAGGACGCGTCGGGGCCACAGCGACTTCAGCTCATCGGCTACTCGTTCTACTGCGGATCGGGTAACGTCACGCTTCAGTATACCGCCGGGTTCCAGTCCGTCGAGGATGATGTAGTTCCGGTCGGAGCTACGCCCTCAATCGTTGTAGCGCGTCCGTGGGCCGGCGACGTGTCGGTGACCTATGCGACTGGTGCGGCGTTGACGCCTGTAGCCTCTGCGCCGGCTGTAGGGCAATATGCCGTGTCGGCCGGCACCTACGCCTTCAACACTGGCGACGGCGGACAATCGATCATCATCTCCTACAGCTACATCCCCGAGGACCTTGAGCAAGTGTGCAACGAGGTTGTCGGCGAGGCGTATCGCCGCAAGGACCGCATCGGCCAGGCGAGCAAGTCGTTGGGTGGACAAGAGACTATCTCGTTCATCCAGACCAAGCTCAACGCGACGGCGCAGGCGATGCTCGACCCGTACCGCCTCGTCGCTCCCATTGGGAGGTGACCTGTGGTTCAGTTCAGCGTTGCGCTTGTCGGTGATAAGGAACTCATCGGCAAGCTCGGCTTGGTTCCTGACCGCGTGCGCAAGTCTATTCGTGCGAAGGTGCGGGCCCTGGCCATCATGCTCGAGAACAAGGTCGCTTCGGAGAAGCTCACCGGCCAGGTGCTCAACGTGCGCACCGGCAACTTGCGTCGAAGCATCTTCAACGAGGTGACGGACGAGGGTGGCGCTATCCTCGGCATCGTCGGATCGTCAGGCGACGTTCGCTACGCCGCCATCCACGAGTTTGGGGGCAAGATCGACATCCCCGAGATTGTGCCTGTCAAGGCGCGTGTCCTCGCATGGGTGAGCGGGGGCAAGACAGTGTTCGCCATGCGCGCACGCGCACACACCGTGACAATGCCCGAGCGGTCCTTCTTGCGCAGTTCGCTTGCTGAAATGCGAGATGAGATCGTCGAGGGCCTGACCGAGGCTGTAGCGGAGGGGATGAAGGAATGAGCCCGGTTCCACCCATCGGGAGACCCACGCGCGAGCAGGTGATGCAAGCGCTCTTTCTTCATCTGCAAGCCATCGCGGACTTCAAGACGGCTGGTCGCAGGTTGAAGTTATGGGCCGACGTGCCGCCAGGTGACCAGCCCGCCATGTTCTTGGTCGATCATCACGAGAAGAGCACGCCACAGCCTCGTGGGTTGCCCAACAAGCTGCTGCTCCGTGCCAACGTCTTCATCTACTTCCAATCAGGCACAGACCAGACAGTGACGCCTGACACTTTGCTCAACGGCTATCTGGACGCTCTCGATGTTGCGTTGGCCCCCGACAACGTGATGGACGGTGTCTTCAGTCTCGGGGGAATGGTAGACCACTGCTGGGTGGAAGGCGAGACGCTCAAGGACCCCGGCGATCTAGATGGTCAGGGACTCATCATCGTGCCGCTCAACATCCTACTGCCGTAGGGTGTCGCTGTTCCTCAACCTCTACAAGGAGACCACGTTCCATGGCTATCTACACCTTCGGTTCCGGATACCTGTGGGGGGTGCGGACCGACATTGCGACTCCCACCCCGCGTCAGTTCGGGACGCTGCAGAGCGTCAGCATCGATTTCCAGTCCACGTCGAAGAACCTCTACGGCCAGAAGCAGTTCCCCGTCGCCGTCGGTCGCGGCACGGCGAAGCTGACCGGCAAGGCGAAGATGGGGCAGATCCAGGGCAGCGTCTTCGGGGACCTGTTCTTCAACACCACGCCGACGGCTGGCCGCGTCGTCGCGGTTCAAGGCGAGACGGCGACGATCCCGGCGACCGGCCCCTACACGATCACCGCGGCCAACGCAGGGCTTGCGGGGGTCAATTTCGTGGAGGACCTCGGCGTGGTCGACGCCACGACGGGCAACCCTTACACCGTGGTCGCATCGTCGCCGGCGACCGGGCAGTATACCCAGGCTGCTGGCACCTACACCTTCGCTGCCGCCGATGAGGGCAAGAAGGTGGCGCTGTCCTACCGATACAAGGACACGTTGACCGGCCAGACCATCACCTACACCAACCAGGACCTCGGCATTCAGCCGGTGTTCCAAGTCGTGCTGCGCGAACAGTTCCAGGCGCCGGGCGGCACGATGCAGGCGACGCTGACGCTCCACGCCGCAATCAGCGAGAAGCTGTCCATCGCGACGAAGCAGGAGGACTTCGACATTCCGGAGTTCGACTTCTCGTGCTTCGCCGATGCGGCCGGCGTCGTCTTCGACTGGTCCTTCAGCGACGTCTCGTAAGGAGGACCTCATGACCCAACCCAGCATCGTTGTCAAGATGGGCGAAGTCGAAGTTGTCTTCAAGCCCCTCAAGCTGAAGCAACTTCGGCTCGTTCTGCCGTTGCTCACCAAGATGCGCACGCTGCAGGCGACGGAGACCGAGTTCATCGATACGCTCGTGGAAATCCTGTCGCTGAGCGGCACGCGCACCGACGGCACACCCGTCACCGTCGAGGACATCATGGATATTCCCATGACTCTCGGCGAACTCGTGGACACCGTCCGACAGCTGTCGGTCATCAGCGGCCTCCGCGTCGAGGATAAGTCGACGGGGGAAGCAGCTCAGGAAGCGACGACGGCGAGCTAGACTTCGCCGAGCTCTACGGGCGGCTGGCCACGACCTGTGGCTACAGTTACCCAATGATAGACGAGCTGACGCTTCCTGACGTTCACGAGCTATACTCATACTGGGAACGACATCCGCCGTTGCACGAGTTAGTAGCGCACTTCGTCGGGTTCAAACCTCCGCCGAAGAAGAAGGCCGGTCAGAAGACGCTAACGCCGGACTTCAAAGACTTCTATCGTGCGATGACGGGCAGCAACCTCCCGGTGTAACACAGGCACCGCACACTACGTCCCCCGCTTCGGCGGGGGCGTAGACGAGTGGATGCACCAATGGCCGAGAACGAGGTTAACGTCAAGTTCGGTGCCGAGATCAACGGCTTCACCGAAGGCGTTGAGTCCATTAAGGAGAAACTCGAAGGACTCAACGGGCCTATCAAGGTTGTAGCCGAGTCTTTCGGTGGTTTGGGCGAAGCGGTGATGGCCGCCTTCGCCTTCAACGAGTTGAAAGAAGCTTTTGAGGCTCTCGCCGAGCCCTTCGAGAAAGTTGCCGAGTGGGCCGAGCAAATGGGCGAGCTCGGCGAGAAGGCGGTTGTCGCCTCTCAAATGATCGGTATGAGCGTCCAGCAGCTGACTGAGTGGCAGTTCGCTGCTTCGATGGTCGGCGTTAATAGCGAAGCCATGACGCACGCGCTCGAGCGGCTTGAGCGGTCGATGGCTATGTCCCAGAAAGGGACGGGCGCACAAGCTCAGGCGTTCAAGTCGCTGGACATCTCGGTAAAGGACAGTGAAGGCAACCTCAAGAGTGTTAGTGACATCGTAGGTCAGATCGCCGAGAAGTTCAGCGAAACTGCGGATGGGCCGACGAAGACAGCCGTCGCTATGCAGCTGTTCGGTCGAGCTGGTGCCGAGATGATCCCGATACTCGATCAAGGCAAGGAAGGCCTCGATGAGTTGAAGGCTAAGGCTGCCGAACTCGGCGTGACGATGGACGATACTCGCGCGCACGCTTTCATGGAAAGTGCAGACGCGCTAAAGGAGATGCACGCCGCAGCGACGGGGCTTAGCGAGACTCTGTTCTCCTACTTCGAGCCCGCGATTGTCGCGGTCATCCACGGCGTTACCGATCTGCTGACCAGCATCAACAATGCGAGCAAGGAGTCGTCTGCACTGCATGATGTCTGGACCGCGTTGGTCCTCGTCATCGACACACTGGTGGCGGCAGTCGCATTGCTCAGCTCATCCATCCAAGCCCTGTGGCAGGTGATCGCGGCTGTTACTGAGGGCATCGTCACCTCGCTGACGACTATCGGCAACGTCCTCGAAGACCTCGTGACCGGCCATTTCGGCCGAGCGAAAGAGGACCTGGTCAAGGGTCTTGACGAGCTCAACACGATCATCTCCGAGCGTGCAGAAAAGTTCGCTAAGATCGCAGAAGGCTATGCCGACACGATCAAGACGCTGTTTCGCAACGTCGGCGAAGCGGGGGTATCATCGGCCAAGCCTGAAGAAGTCCAGAAGCCGAAGCCCACTGAGCAGCTTCATTTTGACCCCTCAGGGGGCGGAAAGGCTGACGACAAGGAGTTTAAGTATAAGCTTGCTATGCTCGATATGGAGATAGCGGCTTACAAGAACAACTATGATATGCAGCTTCAGCTCGAGGACGAGAAGCTCGCACTCATCAAGGCCAAGTATGGCGAAGAAAGCTACGAGTATCAGAACGAACTGCGCAAGCGCGAGGACATGGTCGAGAAGCATACCGAGCTGGTTGCTCGGATGCAGCTCGAAGCTGACAACACGCAGCGTGAGATACAGACCATCGGTCTCGAAGAATACAAGAAGAACCTTGACGCGGAGGTAGCGCAAGGCGCTATCACCAACAGTGAGAAGATCGAGCAACTCAAGGAGTATTACCGTCAAGTCCATGATCTTCAGCTTCAAGGACTTGAAGAGCAGCTCAAAATGCCCGGGCTTAATCCCGAGCAGGTGCAGAAGATCAACGACCAAATCCTTGTGCTGCAGGCGAAGTATAACTCTCAGATCGCCGACATCAACGCGCAAGGTGCGACTGAGTCCGCCAAGGAGTGGCAGCAAGCGTTCCAACCTATCGGTCAAGCTTTCGACGGCCTCGTCTCGACGATCTTGCAAGGTAATCAGTCCATCGAGCAGGCTGCGTTGCGCGCCGCATCTCAGATGGCCCAGGCCTACATCAAGATGGCGGTTGAAGCGGCCGAACGCTGGGCCTGGTCTGAGCTTATGCGCACCACAGCGACGCAAGCAGGCAACGCGCAGCGATCAGCCTCCAATATGGCGGCCGACGCGTCTGCCAACGCCGGTATCCTCACGCGCGTAGCTCGGTGGATCGCTGGTGAGCTTGGTATGACGACGGCGACTGAGACCCAGGACGCCGCACGCACCGCCGAGCAAGCGACTCAGGATACCGTGGCCAAGACATCAGCCATCTTGTCAAACACCATGCAGGCTCAGTCCTATGCCGCTGTCGGCGCAACGGCGGCTGGCGCGTCCGCAGCTGCCATTCCGATCATCGGGCCTGAGTTGGCGCCAGAAGCCGCCGCAAGCACCTATGCGGCGCTTGAGGCGTTCGCAGGACTAGCTTCAGCGGAGGGTGGGTGGTCCGAGGTTCCCGAGGACGGTGTGATTACTGAGCTACACAAGAAAGAGATGGTGCTGCCGGCGAGCATCGCTGATCCGTTGCGACAGGCTATCCCGATGATTTCCGCCTCACTGCCCACGTCGAGCTATAGTTCAGGTCAGATGGGCGGCGAAGGGGGCGGCGTCCACCTGAACTATGCTCCCGTGCTTAATCACAATGGCCGAGGACCGATGTCGAAGCAGGAAGCTCAGCGGTTCTACGCCAGCCATGGAGACGTGATGATGCAATACTTGGCCAATGCGCGTCGCAACGGGAGGATTTAACCATGGGTGTCTATGCCTATGATGGCTTCTCCCACTATGGTTCGGTGAATGACCTGCTCGCACGCTCGGGCAAACTTCAATGGACTCAAGCCAACGAAGTCAGTGTTAACCAGGGAGGTCCAAATGGGATCGGCAAGTCGATCCTGCTTCAGGGCACCAACGCGGGTGCGATCTTAACAGCAGCGTGCTCAAGTAGCTTTGATGAAGCCTTCTTTGGCGCTCACCTCTACATCACCCCCTCACCATTCAACGTCGGGAACAGCGCCACAGTCACGGTCAAGGACCTTAGTACTCAGCAACTTCAGATTTACCTAGACGCTAACACTGCGTCTATCAGCGTCTATGACCATTCTGGTACTCAGGTCGGATCGACTGCACCCGCCGCGTTCCCGATCAATGCGTGGTTTATGTTTGAGGTGCATCCGCACATCTCGACAGGTGGCGTAGAGGTCAAGGTCAACAGCGCAACTGTGCTGACGCTTTCTGGTAAGTCGTTTAATGGGTCGGGTAACAACCACTTCAACCTCATTAGCTGGACCATCAACGGCAGCTTCCTTTCGTCCAGTGGGTATTACCTCACAGACTTCTACCTCACAGACACCTCCATCGATCCTGGGCCGAACCCGCACAACTACTTCTTGGGCGACATTCGCGTGGAGACGCTGTTCGCAGTCAGCAATGGCGACACGATCACGTGGACGCCCCTTGCGAACACCAATTGGCAAGAGATCAGCGAGACTGCTTTCGACGGCGACTCCAGCTATAATGATACCTCGACGGTCGGTAACATCGATCTGTTCCATTTCGCGCAACTGCGAAACACGGTCAATAATGTGATTGCCGTCCAGCTGACTGGGGCTTATCGAAAGGACGACGCGAACAACCACACTATCGCTCACCAGATCAAGATCAGTGGGACCGTGTATGCGGGTAGCAACATGCTGATGTCCAACACCTACACCTACCTGAGCGATGTGTGGCCCATCAATCCCAACACTGGCGGAGTGTGGGCGACGACTGACGTTAACGGAATGCAGGCAGGCTACGGCCTGAGCAGCTGATGGCAGTTCGTGTCTCTCAGTACTTCATTGAAGCAGCAGTCGGCGGGGGATACAGCCGTGTATCACAACAGGTCGGCGAGATACTCGTCCAAGGCGTTGGACAACGTTCCTCTCAGCTTGTTGCTGAGGTCGCTGTTCAAGGGGTGGGCCATCGTGTATCTCAGCAAGTTGCAGAGGTCGCTGTCCAAGGCCGCGGAATACGCGTCTCGCAGTTTGTGCTCGAGGTTCTAAGAACGAATAGGGAGATACCCGTGCCCGCGATATACCCAACGCTGATCGGCCTGACTTTCACCGTTATCAAGCGGCCGAAGTTCAGCACGGAGATCAGCTCGCACGTCAGCGGGCGCGAAGCACGCGTCGGCTACTACGCCAACCCCCTGTGGGAATTCGAGCTCTCCTATGACTTCATCCCGGACGCGCATCCCAACCTGCCCGGGTCATTCACCAGTGACCTTAAGCAACTCATGGGCTTCTTCCTCGCGCATCAGGGGCAGCTCATTCCCTTCTGCTTCAAGGACCCAGACGACAATACGGTGACCGCTCAGCCCATCGGCACCGGTGATGGTACCACATCGTCTTTCACGCTCGTGAGGACCTTCGGTGGAAGTGACGGCACGAGCACTGAGCCGATTGGTTATGCTGATCTGTCGCAGACCTTCAACGTCTATCTGTCGGGTGTCTTGCAGTCTCCCAGTTCCTACACCGTCAACCAGACGATCATGGGACAGCAGACGCTGAACTTCCTCACATCGCCGGCGTCAGGCAAGGCTGTTGCGGTCGACATGAGCTATTACTACGCCGTCCGCTTTGGCGAGGACACCAACGACTTCGAGAAGTTCGCCTACAAGCTATGGCAGCTCAAGAAAGTTCTCCTCCAGTCGATCCGGTCCGAAAATGCGCCAAGCTAGTTCAGCCCTCATTTCTTTCCTCCTGAGCAAGCAGCCATGCTGGCTCGCGGACCTGTTCACCATCACCTTACTTGATGGCACAGTGCTTCGGTGGACGAGCGCAGACCAGCCCATCACCTTTGGTCTGCACACCTGGGCGGCTCAAGGGCCAATGCTCCAACGGTCCAAGTGGAACATGGTCAACACCATCCAGGTTCCTGAGCTCAACATCAACATGATGGCCGGCAACGACTCAACCTTCAACGTCGGCAGCTTGAACATCAAGCAGTATATGCACAACGGCGGCTTCGACGGTGCAAGGCTGCAGCTCGAGCGCGCCGTCATGCCTGTGGCGTCAGGCTTTGGCAACACAACGCTTGGCACTGTCGTCATCTTCAACGGTCGAGTTAGCCAGACGAAGATCAACGCCGTCGGCGCAGAGATCACGGTTAAAGGCGATAACGTCCTCTTTAATCAGTACCTGCCACGCAATGTGTATCAGACGAGCTGTCTGCATACGCTTTACGATGTAGGTTGCACCATCAACGCGGCATCGTTCACCTCTTCAGGAGCGGTCGACACAGGCTCCACAGCTCGAGTCGTCCTGTGGGCTACTCCCCCCGCCAACATCTCAAAGTACCAGCTTGGATATATCCGCTTCACGTCGGGAGCGGCGGCG
>WSSedB1CaDRAFT_10000232_pt1 | contig 25954 bp, 18 predicted proteins | sample WetSurSB1Cattail_FD_9460 | JGI IMG/M metagenome (IMG submission 9460)
ACATCTGCTGCTGCTCTTGAAATGCTCGGTCCAGATTACATTTTCACGACCAGACTTTGTTATACCGGCTCGCTTAATAAACGCACGGGAAAACTGACCGGGAATATAGTAATAATTGGAGGAGGTGATCCCGCGCTGGGGTCAAAATATTTCAGTGATAACTATAAAGATTTTCTTAACAACTGGGTTAATGATATAGCAAAGCTCGGAATTAAAAAAATTAAGGGTAGGATAATTTCTGACGACTCATACTACGATTTTTTACCTGTCCCGGCCAAATGGCTATGGGAAGATGAAGGGAATTATTATGGTGCCGGAGCTTACGGAATATCGGTATTTGACAATACTTATGATATTCATTTTAAATCAGCAGCAGATAGTTCACATCCGGTGATTGAAAATGTCGTTCCGGAACTATGCAAAACTGATATGTCAAATTTTCTGCTTGCTCACGGTGATAAGGACGAAGGCTACGTTTTTGCTGCCCCTTACAGCGCAAGTGGATGGCTTGCAGGAATTATACCTGTCAACCAGGATGATTTTGTCCTGAAAGCATCAATTTCAGATCCTCCTCTCCTGCTTTCAAAAATGCTGACAGAAAAACTTAAGGAGAGAGGGATCAGGCTAACAGGAAATCCAACTTCAATAAGATTAGAAAAAAAACCGCTTAACGAAAAAGTTATAACAATAACTGAAACTTCCTCACCTACTCTTGCTGAAATTATTTCTGTACTTAACCATGAAAGCGTTAACCTCTTTGCTGAACATCTGATTAAGGAATTAGGTAAAAAATTCAAAAACGATGGATCGACATCTTCAGGCGCTGAGGTTATCAAAGAATTTCTTTGCAGGTCGGGAATAAATACATACGGAATGTTCATTGAAGACGGTAGTGGTCTTTCTCCTTTAAATGCAATTAATACGAGAGAATTGGTCAATTTGCTTATCTACATGAAAAACAGGGGGAAGTATTTTCCACAGTACTATTCGTCTCTCCCTGACGCGGGAAAAAATGGTACCCTTAAGAATTATTTTAAAGATCCGCTTTTTGATTCGCGGCTCAAAGCAAAAAGTGGATCAATGACAAGGGTGAGAAGCTTTGCAGGCTATTTCACAACATTATCAGGGAAAAATATGGCCTTCAGCATTATTATCAATAATTATACCGGGCCCTCAAAAAATATTACTTCGGCTATTGAAGATATTGTCAAAGAAATAATATTAAAAAACTAAATCATTAAAAACTCAAATATCCGCCTCTAAAGTTAGAAGTCCATCCAGGCTGTCAGGAAATCGTTTATATTTGCACTTCCCCCAGCAAGAAAATTTATGAATAATAAAATTGCTATCAGAAAGTGCAAAACGTACGATCTTAAAGAGGTATACGAATTAATTTCTGAAATATACAGAATTACAGATGGCCCTGATGTCAAAGGGAAAAAAGTACTGTTAAAACCGAATATTCTGACTGATGATGACCCGGTAAAATGCATAAGCACTCATCCTGTGGTTGTAGAGGCAATGATACGGTTCCTTCAGTCAGAAGGGGCTATAGTCATGGTTGGAGATTCTCCGGCGGTACACTCACAGAAATTCAGAGGTGAGAAATCGGGCATATTCAGTGTATGTGAAAAAACTGGTGTACAATGGATCGATTTTATGTCGAATCCTGTCGAGAAATCTTTAAGGAAAGGGAAAATCCGGATAGCTTCTGTTGTAGATCATGCAGATCTTATTATTTCCCTTCCAAAATTCAAGAATCACGAACTGGTTTATTTTACCGGTGCAATAAAAAACACTCTCGGCTTAGTACCAGGGTTCAGTAAGGCGAAACAGCATGCCTTACACCAGGACAGAAGTAAATTCGGTGAGTTTCTGGTAGATCTTAATGAAGCTGTTACACCTGATTATTTTCTTATGGATGGTATAATGGGAATGGAAGGTCCGGGTCCGGGCCGCGGATTCCCGGTAGAAATTGGGTTATTATTTGGTTCGACAAATCCACTAATACTCGATATGACGGCAAGTCGTATTGCGGGTTATGAACCATTACTCGTACCAACATCGAGGACGGCATTTTTCAGAAAGAACTGGCTGAAATCAGAGGATGATATAATATATGATGGTCCGGTAATAAGCAGCATTGTAAAACAGGGATTTACAAAAATTCCGGTTTCAACAACCAATAATATTGCTCTGAAGTTTATACTGAAAAGGATAGGCTTCCTGAAGAAGCTTGAAAGAAGGCCTGTATTCATTCACGGGAACTGTACCGGTTGCCAGAAATGTGTAAATATATGTCCGGTTCAGGCCATTTTGCCTCTTTCTACTAACAAAACACATATACTTCTGACCGATAGCAAATGTATCAGATGTTTCTGTTGCAGTGAAGTATGTATGGATAATGCTGTTGAAATAAGAAGGAAGGTATTTGGAGTTTAGTATTCTCTGTGTAACTCTGTGACTCCTCTGTGTAACTCTGTGACTCCTGTGTGTAACTGTGTGCCAGTTCTTAAAATTTGTTACACTGAGATAAAACACAGATTAGCACAGATTATATATCCAGCAAATCTATAAGATAAATAAGAGATGCTATTGCTGCGCTACCCATCTGTAGTTCACGGATATTTATATGCTCAAAAGTATCATTCGCAGAATGGTGAAACCAAAAATAATTTTGTGAATCAGGGATATATCCAATCTGTAATGCGCCCAAAGACTTAAGAGGCGATATATCTGAACCGCCACCTCCCTTGTCGAAATCCCTTATATCATATGGAGCGAACCATGATGCCAGAGACTGAAGCTTTTCAAGTTTTGGCCCGTCAGCTTCAAATCCGAATCCTCTGGGGCTCATTACACCCCGGTCAGATTCCAGGGCAGCATAATGAACCTCGCCTTTTCTTTTTGCCTCTTCTGCATATGTTTTGCCACCGGTTGATGTCATTTCTTCATTCATGAACATAACNGCACGAACCGTACGTTTCGGTTTTATGCCAAGCTTTTTATAAATTCTTATCAGTTCAATAGCCTGAATGCATCCTCCTCCATCATCATTGGCACCCTCACCAATATCCCAGGCGTCAAGATGTCCTCCAACCGTTATAAACTCTTTTGGATTCAGAGAACCATAAATTTCGCCGATAACATTATAAGATGTAGTATCAGGATAATTCATGCACGTAGAAACCATGTGTACTGTGAGCGAAGGATCAGCTTTCAGCCACTGACTTAAAAGATCAGCATCTAATGTTGAAACGGCAATGGCAGGTATTTTTTTTACGTCATCGGCATAACGGGTTACTCCCGTATGCGGGAAGGTATCAAGTGCCTGGGTCATTGACCTTACAATAACAGCTATGGCACCATATCTTGATGCCTCGGAGGGTCCTGTTGTCCGCTGGTTTACAGCACCTCCATACGCTGCAAATGTATTTATTAATTTACTATCGAATGGCCGGTTAAAAAATACAATTTTGCCCTGAATATTTTTTTGTCCTAAATTTTTAAGCTCCTCAAAATTCTGAACTTCAATAACTTCTGATGTTATTCCTTTCTCATCTGTCCCGACGGAGAGGCCGAGGGCAGTTATTTTCAGATCCTTACTCCCATTTACAGCTGAAGTTACGCTGCATCTCTCAAGACCTCTTACCCAATGAGGTACTGTGACTTTCTGAAGCCAGACTGTATCAGCGCCTGCTTTTAAAAGGGCCTGGCGGGTAAATTCGATGGCTGTTTCTGAAGCAGGAGAACCTGCTATTCTTCCTTTTGTATGTTTACAGAGATACTCCAGGTTATTATACGCGGTTCTGTCAGTCAGAGCTTCATCAAAAACAGAAGACAGTGTTTTGGCCGGGCCCTGTGCTGCCATTATATGCGAAGTCAGGGCAAGAATAAAAACAACTACAATTTTTTGCATGACGTGGTATTAAACATCAATTTTGGCATATTTGGCATGCGTTTCTATGAACTCCCGGCGAGGCGGGACCTCGTCACCCATGAGCATAGAAAATATATGATCTGCCTCGGCAGCGCTCTCGATAGTTATCTGTTTCAGTGTTCTTGTTTCAGGGTTCATTGTTGTTGACCAGAGTTGTTCGGCGTTCATCTCACCAAGACCTTTGTACCTCTGAATGCCAACAGTAGATTCTTTGCCCTGACCCAACTCAATCACGGCAGCTTCACGTTCCTCTTCTGTCCAGCAATATCGTTCGCCTTTCCCTTTTTTTACAAGATACAGCGGAGGCATTGCAATATACAGGTATCCTCCTTTGATAAGATCCTGCATATATCTGAAGAAGAAAGTCATAATAAGAGTATCGATATGAGATCCGTCCACATCGGCATCGGTCATACAAATTATTTTATGGTACCTCAAACCAGCAGTGTTAAGAGCTTTACTGTCTTCATCAGTACCTATACTGACGCCCAGAGCCGTAAAGATGTTTTTAATCTCTTCGCTTTCATAAATCCTGTGCTGCATTGCTTTTTCGACATTAAGTATCTTACCTCTTAATGGCAGTATTGCCTGAAACTTCCGGTCACGACCTTGTTTTGCCGTTCCACCTGCCGAATCACCTTCCACAAGGTATATCTCACATTTTTCAGGATCGCGGTCAGCACAATCTGCAAGTTTACCAGGTAGCCCCGAACCAGAAAGTACTGTTTTACGCTGGACAAGCTCCCTGGCTTTACGTGCGGCATGGCGTGCAGTTGCGGCAAGGATTACCTTTTGAACAATGACTCTGGCATCTTTCGGATTCTCTTCCAGATAATTTGTAAGCATTGTACTTACGGCCTGGTCTACAGCACCCATAACTTCTGAGTTACCGAGCTTTGTTTTTGTCTGTCCTTCAAACTGTGGTTCAGCAACTTTTACAGAGATAATAGCAGTAAGCCCCTCACGAAAATCATCTCCATTTATATCAAATTTAAGTTTTGTTGTAGCTCCTGAATCTTCGGCATATTTTTTAAGTGTACGGGTTAAGCCTCTTCTGAATCCGGCCAGATGTGTTCCTCCTTCAATAGTATTAATATTATTCACATAGGAATGTACGTTCTCAGAGAATGAGTTATTATACTGTAAAGCGATCTCAACCGGTATCTCAGTTTTTTCAGATGTTATATGAATAACTTTTTCAATAAGCCTTTCTCTGTTTGAATCAAGATATTCCACAAATTCTTTAAGTCCCAGTTCAGAATGAAACTCCTCAAAGCGGGCAGTGCCTCCGTTTCCATCATCAATAAGTTCTCTCTCATCTTTAATAGTCAGTAATATCCCCTTGTTCAGAAATGCCAGTTCTCTGAGTCGGGCAGAGAGTATCTCAAAGTTGAATTCGATAGTCTGAAAGATTGTTCCATCGGGTTTAAAGGTTATGGAAGTTCCCGACTTGTCAGTCTTCCCTATAATTTCTACGCCAGTAACAGGCTTGCCCTTTTCATATTGTTGTCTGTAAATTTCTCCTTCCCTCATAATCACTGCTGACAAATGCGCAGAGAGAGCATTAACACAAGATACCCCAACACCATGTAATCCACCAGACACCTTATATGAATCCTTGTCAAACTTTCCACCTGCGTGAAGAACAGTCATAACAACTTCAAGCGCAGATTTTTTCTCCTTTTCCATTATCCCGGTTGGAATACCTCTTCCGTCATCTATGACAGTTACGGAGCCATCTTCGTGAATGACGACCTCTATTTTAGTACAATAACCGGTAATTGCCTCATCAATAGAATTGTCAATAACTTCATATACAAGATGATGTAATCCTTTTACACCTATATCACCAATATACATCGCAGGCCTTTTCCTGACAGCCTCAAGACCTTCCAATACCTGAATATTATCTGCTGAATAATCCTTACTGTCCTGCAATTTCTTTTCGTTCTCGCTCATTGTTCCTGAATTTTTAAGTCAACGTGTGTTTCTGTCAATTTTATAAATAAGACCAATATATAAAAGAGGAGTCACATCTTTTTCTGCTCCGGTTTTCCGATATTAAACTTGCTTTTTTGGTTATGAAACAGGGATATCATTTTTACTGTTTCCTTCTGTCAGAATCAACCTCACTTCTCCTATTCTAATTTATTGATATTATGATTATTAATAATTGGCTCAAATATACGGATTTTTAATTGTTTTTCCTTAAGAAAATGTTAAAAATAATACACATTTCATGGTAAGAAATTAACACAAAATCAAGACCGGGAGCTTCTCCGGTAACTTCCTTCCCCGAGATTGCTGAAACCCAAAGAAAACCTGAAAAATGTGCAGGCAAGTCAGAATCTATAAACTATAAGTAAACCCGAACATGATAAGCAATCCCTCTGAGGGATAGTATGCCCATTCATAGTAACGCTTATCAGAGATATTATTTAGTTTGGTCCAGAAGGAAAGTATCCTGGAATAACGATATTCTGCACTAAGATTAAGATTGAAGTGTGCAGGCATTTCAACAATCACCGGAGGCATTTGCTGAGGAAGACGTGTAGCAGGGGAAAGAGCCTCACCATTGACTATAAGGTTCCGTTTGCCTTGCACACTTATCTCCATTCCGGCAATAATCTTATCTCTCAGGTTATATTTTAACCCTAGCTTACCATCCCAGCCAGGTTTGTTCCATGCATACTGAAATTTTGCAAGGTTATACTGATAGATATTTGCTGCGACGATAAATGCGAGTTTATCCTTAATCGGTCCGCTCATTTCAGCATGTAAATTGAAAAGATTCACATCATCATAAAGAACTGAAAAGAAGTTCCCCCGATTCGGAGTAGAAATAGTGTCGGGTATTACCAGGTTGGAGTAGAATAACATGTTGCTGATCATCGCATATGATGCTGATACTATATAATTTCCTCCAATCCCCGTATTTCCTCGTAAACCGGTAGAAAAAACAAGATCCTGGCTGGTACTTGGTTGTCTGTAAATACTGCCATTGCTTATCACGAAAGGATTTTCGGAAATGATTTTCAATGGATCATTCTTTTCAAGTTTTCCAGATAATCCTGCAAAAAAGCTGACATAGGATGGTACTATGTTGAAATTGAAATCAATATCCGGATATACGTGAAGCGAAGTAAATGCGTTCATATCTTTCTCAAGCAATGCCTGTATTCCCAGCTTAAAACTCCATTCCTCTGATTTCTTTTTAAGGAAAGGGCTTATTGAGGCAATATATCCGGGTGATATTAAGACGTTGTCAGAAAAGCTGAAATGATCATAATTTAAACCTGATCCGATGTAGAATTCATTGAACGATTTGGCCATCATTCCGGAGATTCCGATTTTATTCTGATACATACTGTTTAAGGAAGTGAAATGGTCGGCTGAAACCTGAAACTTATATGAGAACTCCGTTGAATCTAATGTTACTGAGCATAATGAAGCTTTCGCATCTATATTATTATATGGTAATCTGGTTTCCTTATTGGAAGGAAAATAGTCTGGAACCATTGGATCATAACCATAAGCATGACTGGTTTTCCCGGTATAATCCAATGATCCTTCAAGAGTACTTTTTCTAAAGAATTTCTTACCAAAGAGAGAAGCATTATTATCCATATAGCCGGCAAAAGATTTCCAGCCATTGGCGAGTTCAATCTTTCCGTTTGTTGAAAAATGCCTGGCATAAAACCCTATTGAGCCTTTTTTTGACCTTTCATTTGTTATACTTAATTCAGCTAGCGGGGTGAAATAATTCCCAAAACCTAAATTAATATAGCTCTTATAAAGTTTAGGCAAAGGATCGGGGAGTAATGCTGCTGCCTTAATCGGACTTATTGTATATTCCGGCAGGAAAGGAGTAGTCTTTACATCATAATGGAAATCAGGCCTCACTTTCGACGTATCATTCATATCGGGTAAAAAGCTCCTCTTTTGGGATTCCGGGAGAGATGGTTTGTATGGATTATACAGAGTGACTTCTCTCTTTAATCCTGTATCCTGTTTCTTTATCTGGCCATTGACAGGCAATAAAGAGAAAATAATAAGTACTGGTGTAATAAGATTTCTTTTTATCATGTCAGATTAATTTCTATTCAGTTTATGACTTTGTACACTGTCCTGAAGTTTATCATTTTTATCAGGTTCTGGTTTGATCTCATCAAGAGAGCTTAACTTAGCTTTTACCTCATCAAGAATGCCGTCATTATCAGTTTTATAATAATCCTTTAGACTCTGAAGAGTTGCCCTCGCCTGCAGCAAATCACCCTTTTTGATACTTATGTCAGCCAGCAGAAGAAATACTCTTGCCATCCAGTATTGATGAGGTGACTTCAGATCAATAAATTCTGTAATAATTTTTTCAGCTTCTGCAGGTTTATCCTTTTTATAGAGCAATTCAGCCACCATATATTTAGATTCAGCTCCTTCAGCGCTGGTAACTTCAGTTGCTACTTTTCTGAAATCCCTCAGGGCATCATCAAAATTGTTCAGACTGTAATTGGCTTTTGCACTCATGAAGGTAGCTTCCCTGACCAGCTCTTCGGGGATATTCGATGTACTGTTAATTTTTGAAGCTGCTATGATAGTTTTTTGAGCATCACCAGCCTGGTATGCTGAATTCAGTTCTCCTTTGAGAGCAATAAGTTTATTCTCTTCATTCGATGAAACTTTTTCAAGTTTTTCATAATCTTCAAGAGCCGCCGGATAATCTTCTTTATCGTACAGTATTGAGGAAGCAGCTATTAAAGATTGCTCCAGGAACTGATTATTTGGCTCATCAGAAACTGCTGAATACAATTTCAGTGCTTCATCAATATTACCTGACGACTTAAGACATTCTGCCAGGTAATACTGGGCGTTTTGCCTGAAACTTCCATCAGGGAATTCGGCAAGATAGTTTTTTAATATGCCGGTGGCCTTATCATATTTCCCCGACATAAACAGGTTTTCGCCTGACATATACAGCAGAGAATCTTTCTGAGCCAGGTTAATATCACCATATCCATCGAGTGTCTTGACATAGGCAAAGTAAGAGTCAACATCATTTAAATCAACATAAGTATTTCTTAATCCAGTCATTGCATCCCTGGCTTCGGGACTTGACTTGTAGTTCTCAATCACTTTTTTGTATTGTACAATGGCTTTTTCATTTTCGCCGAGATTGTAATAAAGAAGACCAAGCTGGACTATGGAGCGTGGAACAAACACACTACCGGAATAATTTGTAATTATTGTATTGAAATCGGATTCTCCCTTCGGGTAGTTTTCAAGAACCAGGTAAGCTCGTCCCCTTTCAAAGATGGCATTGGGAACGTAGGTTGAAGCAGGATATTTTTGTATCAGATCCGTTAATACATCGATCTTACCTTTCATATCATTAATAAGACCAAGGGAAAAACCCTTCTGGAACATTGCATAATCTGCATCAGAGCCTCCGTAATCGATAACCTTGTTGTAATAAGCAATTGCAGAATTATAGTCAGTAGCTATGTAATAGCAATCAGCAATCCTGTCTCTCGCGTCAACCACCAGATCCTGTTTAACATTCGCAAATCCTGCTTCAAAGGTTTTAAAGTTGGTCAGTGCATTTGAATAGTCTTTCTGATTAAAGAAGGCATAGCCAAGGTTGTACCTGACCATAGAGTATTCACTTAAAAGCGAAGCACCCGGTAATCCCATAAACAATTCATAATCTTCTTTTGCCAGATCATAACGACCAAGCCTGTAATTAGCTTCGGCCCTCCAGTAAACCGACCTTGCCCTGATCTGTATATTATACTTTTCATATCTGAGGGATTTGTCAAACATACTAATCGCCTGTTCAAAATCGAGATTGCTAAATAACTCCAATCCTCTGAAAAAGGCTACTTTCTGATAAGCCTCTTCAAGTCTGTTGTCTTTATTCCCTATTTTATCCAGAGCAACCAGGGCTGCTTTATAGTTTTTTATTTGCATTAATGTCCCAACGAGGTAATCGTATACCTCCTGAATTCTCTTCGACCCGGGATACAGATCAATGTATTCCTGAAAGGCAGCTATAGCTTCTCCAAAAGGAGCATAAGCTGTTTCGTATGTCAGTTTTGCATAATTATATAACGATTCTTCCTTGATCTTTTTGTCAAAATCCAGAACAGAAGCTTGTCCGAATGCTAAACGGGAACGTGTCTTATCGCCTTTCTGCAGATAGCAATCACCAAGGATATCCCAGATATTCTGACTTAGAAGATCACCTTTTGCACCAATTTCAAGGAATATTTTAATTGCTTTATCAATCTCACCTGTTTTATAATAACAATAGCCAAGCTGATATTTATCCTCTCTTGCACTCGCCTTTGCACCTGTGGAGTATTTCTCGAGGTAAGGCAGAGCTTCCTTGTAATTTTCCTTACTGTAATATGCGTCTCCTATAAATCGGTAAAGTTCAACAGCCCTGGTTTTTCCAGCCGACTTAAGAAGATCGGGAGCCATTGATAGTATGGCATCATAATCTTTCTCTACATATAAAATCTGAACTATATAGAATGGCACAATAGCCCCGAAGGTTTCATCATCTTTCAGACGAATAAATCCCTCCATGGCAGTGTGATACATTTTCTGTTCATAGGCTATCTGCGAAAAATAGTATATCGCGGGAGGAGTATAATCAGTATCAATATCTTTTATTTCGGAAAACATCAGAAGTGCCCGGCTCTGATCACCTTTAATATACAGAGAGTATCCCAGCCTGAAAAAATATTCTGCCAGCTTTTCCGATTTTAATTCCTGCCTGTTAACGCTTTCATAATACTTTACTGCTTTCCTGTAATTTTTATTTTGATAAAAATAGTTGCCTAATTCGAGACGTGCATCATTTATCCTTGGACTTTCAGGGTGTGTATAAATGAACATCATCATTCTGTCTTCGGCATCAGGGTTGAATAGTTTCAGAGCAGCGATTGAACTGTAATATTCAGCGTCAGCTACAAGAAGGAGGTTTGATTTATCGCCATTTCTGATAAAAGAATCAAAAAGTCGTATTGCAGCCGGATACTTTTCTTTATTGAACAATTCCATTCCTCTGTAAAATTCCGACCCGATCTCTCCAACCATAAAAGGTACCTGTGAAGCTACAGGAAGCAGGAATATTAAATAAAAGCTTAATATTAAAATGAGTTTGTTTCTGTTCATAACTTATTTTATTTGGCACTTCACAAAAAATCACCGTTCTGATGGCATGTTATTGAAATTTGATGTAATACATTCACAGTGAACCACATATAATCAGAAATAGGTATTTTTTAATTAATCGTAAAATTACAACTATTAAACGCCGTCAGTCGGCCTTTATTACTGATTTTATCAACATATAAAGGTTAATTATCAATTCTTTCCTTATTTTGCAGATTAAATAGCGGAAAAATGCAGGAGAATCTTCCACTTGATGTTATTATTGAGCTGACAGACTGTAGTATATGGCAGCAGAATCATTTAGTACTGTCGAAAGTCAATCTTCGGGTAGGCAAAGGAGAATTTATTTATATGGTTGGCAGGGTTGGTAGCGGGAAATCGAGTCTCATCAAAACGCTTAATGCCCAGATACCTCTCAGGGAGGGTACTGGACTAGTTGCAGGATATGATCTGTCAAAAATAAAAAATAAAGAAATTCCTTACCTGCGCAGAAAGATCGGAATCGTTTTTCAGGATTTTCAATTGCTGATTGACAGATCAGTAAATGAGAATCTTGCATTTGTACTGAAAGCAACAGGGTGGAAAAACAAATCAGAAATTGATATTCGCATCGGTGAAGTTCTTGAGAAAGTGGGGCTTGGTCTTAAAGGTTATAAGATGCCTCATCAGCTTTCCGGCGGGGAACAGCAGAGGGTAGTTATAGGCAGGGCGCTTCTTAACGACCCGGAAATAATATTAGCTGATGAGCCTACCGGTAATCTGGATCCTGAAACATCAGAAGGCATTCTAAGGCTCCTTACTGATATCAGCAAAACAGGCAGAGCTGTGGTTGTTGCTACCCACAACTATAATCTTCTGAAAAAATTCTCCGCACGTACTCTTAAATGTGATAAAGGCGAACTTGTAGAAGTCAGGAATGATGAGGAGATGGAACTTTTACAATGAAAGAAACGATAATGGCGAGCCTTGTTTTACTTGAACAACCTTAACGGCCAGATAAGCCTGTTGCGATAAATACGATAAAAAGGCATTTTAGTGCATCCGAATGATTCAACAAAAGCAGCAACAGAAGGTATCGAGGAACCACTGAAATCGAGGATAGTTTTTGTAGAAGAGTAAGTTCTTATTAATTCATTGATAACAAAATAACCAATCCTTCTTTCCCTGCTTTGTGGTGTATTAACTACAAAAAGCAAAGTCTTGATTCCGGGAATTTCAACAACAAAAATCCCATAAATTAACTTCTTCCCGGTACCTCTGACACCTATCAATTTCCCTTTTTTATTAATAAGACAAAAGTCCATCAGATTTTTCAGACGCTGATAATCACGAACCTTTATTCCCTCTATGCTCTGGCCCTTATTGTTTATAAAGAGTTCGATTATCTCATCAGGAGTAATATCAGAAATCAGGTCAGGACTTTTTTTGGCCGAGGTACGAACGTTTCTCTTGCAGTGATCAGAAAAACCCTGGTAGATAGTTTCATAGGGTCTCGAGAGATCCAGTTCAAAATTGACCTTTTCTGTCACCTTATAACCTGAAGTAGCGATTTTCTGTCCAATGCACAAGTCTATAAGTTTAAAAAAATCAGGCATATAATCGAGAAACTCACCAATAGCAAGGGACACAGACTTATCAGGTGAATATGCACCCAACTGCTGTAGGAAAACGGGTGTAGCAATATATTGTATTCCGTAACGGCTGAAACCTGGAACCGGAAAGACAGCATCGTAGTCATCGTCGACGAGTGCCTGCCATCCGGGAGCCATTATATCAAGATACCATGAATAAGCGTAAGGCTTTGCCCCTGGTGTGTTTTCAATGCAGTTATCCCACTTTGCTTTGTCTATTTCTTCATTCTTGTGATAGACTATCATGCTTTCTGGTTTTTGATAAGGAACTCAAAGACTTCTCTCCATCCCCTCCGTTCCTCATTATCAAGTAATGATGTATTATGCCAGATACTAACAAAAAGTCCGCCAACTTTCTTTGTTTCATTTATCATTTTCAAAATCACCTCTTTTGCCCCTTCAGGATCAAGTTTTTTATAGTCGTAAAGTGTACCATCCATTACCTGGAAAGGAATTATCTTAAGGTTTGTCAGCTTATCATCACAAACATTATAGAAAAAATAGGGACGGGCTATACCTGCTCTGAACCCCGGTTCCTCAGGATATCCCATGGAATAATCTTCAGAGATCCCTGCAGAAAGAATATTTTTATAAGACCGGGGCATATTTAACCTAATATAATGAAAACGGCTGATCCTTATATTTTCTCCAAGAATAATCCTGAGACGATCTGCTTCATAATTAATAAGTGATCCGTCTCCTCCGGCAACAAATGACGGATGAAGACCAACCTGGTATTTAGTATTTATTTTACGAATCAGGTTCCGGTATTCTTCATATTTCCATGATGGGTTTTTGTCGTATTTTGAACGGTCTCCGACAGGAAAAAAGAATCTTGTATCGGTACTGTCTGTCTCAATGTTTTCGAGCATATAATCAAAGACATCAAATGGATCTTTTTCTTCTTTTGAAATTATCCGGTACTTATCGCCTATACTAACTGGTATTGTATTCTTGTCATAAAAGAAACCTGCAACCGATCTGAAAATGTTTTTTCCCAGGTATGCAAACGCCTGATCCGTATCAATCGTCATAAGGGCCTTATATTCATTACGTTTGAAAACAAGAGTAGGAAATCTTTTTAGTAATGTTTTTGATATCTCTTTAGCCCAAAGGTCTATAACCGGCTTCCCCAGAAAACCGTTTTTAAAAGCAATTGATCCGGAACAGGGAAATCTTCCATACATGTCAGGGGAATATTCCAAATACTCCTCATATCTGCTTACAAGATAAAATGACGCTGCAAATACATCAAATGGCATATCCGAATCAGAACTGGTCTGAAAAAAAACTGGTAATCCTTTCCACTCACTGATCGTTATCTGTTGAGGCAGAATTCCCTTTTCAAACAAAAGTGATCCGGGGCATATTTTAAATGAACCGGAAATATTTTCAGAAGAATAGTTAATAACGGGATGTTTCCCCAGCTTTCGTTTGTCTGTAGTCACTTCCCAGTCTAAGCCGAGAATATCTCCAAGAACAATACCTGCGATATACCTTAGGCGAGTCGTATCCTCAGGAGAATATATTTTTACCGGTCCTGAATTCATAATTACAAATTTATGTAATTACTTGTTAACTAACGGTATAATGTTTCATAAATCTACAATATTTTTTATGCTATTTTAGTATGCCATTTCAAAAACAGAGTTTGGAATGAGCAAGAGTTTATTGTGCCCGGAGTTATAAAGAAATTGCAGATAATTAATTTAAGGTATTCCGGGTACTTTATGTACTTTAGTCACTCCAAACTTTTAATTCAGTTGCAATTAGAATAATTTGCTTATCTTTGCGCCCTAATTAACAAAGTGATTTCCACGAAGCGTTGCTACGCATTTTGCCCAGTCTGCATTTGAGTTCATTTCGGCCGGGATAACAAATCCATCGCTACCGGAAGCACATCATAAAATATAATAATGATAAATTTTGAAGAGATGGGATTCACTCCCGGTATCCTGAAAGCGATTCAGGAGCTTGGATTTGAAAACCCAATGCCTGTACAGGAAAAAGTTATCCCACTTATGCTTGCAGGTGAAGTAGATATTATTGCCCTTGCACAGACAGGAACTGGCAAAACAGCAGCTTTTGGACTGCCACTTGTCCAGGCAACAGATACTGAAATAAGCAATACCCAGGCACTTATACTCTGCCCTACCAGGGAATTGTGTATGCAGATCACCGGCGACCTCACAGACTATGCCAGGTTTACCGGTAAGCTTAAAATACAGTCTGTTTATGGAGGAGCAAGTATTGACAATCAGATAAGGGCTTTAAAAAAGGGGGTTCACATTATTGTTGCTACGCCAGGCAGGCTGATTGACCTGATAGGAAGAGGCGCTGCAAAACTATCATCGGTAACAACTGTTATTCTCGATGAAGCAGATGAAATGCTGAACATGGGTTTTCTTGACAGTATAAATGAAATTCTTGAAGAGGTTCCTGAAGGACGAAGAACACTCCTGTTTTCAGCAACCATGTCGAAAGAAATTTCATCAATTGCAAGGAAATACATGGACCAGCCTGTTGAAATAACAATTGGCACAAAAAATTCATCGGCTGATAATGTAAGTCATGCTTATTATCTTATTCATGCAAAAGATAAGTATAAAGTACTGAAACGTATTGCAGATTTTGAGCCCGACATTTATGGTATAATTTTCTGCCGTACACGAAAAGAGACACAGGAAGTAGCATCTAAGCTGATGGACGACGGCTATAATGCTGATGCCTTGCACGGCGATCTGTCACAATTGCAGCGTGATGCTGTTATGCAGAAATTCAGAACAAAGAACCTACAGCTACTTGTGGCTACAGATGTTGCTGCCCGGGGTTTGGATGTTGACGACCTCACTCATGTAATTAATTATAGTCTCCCCGATGATACCGAGGTGTATACACATAGAAGCGGACGTACCGGAAGAGCCGGGAAAACCGGAATTTCAATTTCACTGGTTCACCTCAGGGAGAGGCATAATCTCCAACAAATTGAAAGAATGGTTAAGAAACCATTCAAAGCTATTCAGATTCCGACAGGAACAGAAATATGCGGAAAACAGCTATTCCATTGGATTAACAAACTTGAGACTGTTGTAACAGAACACCAGGAGATTGAAAGATTTTTACCGGAGATAAAGGAAAAATTAGCCGGGTTTGACAGGGAAGAATTGCTTAAAAGAGTTGTTTCACTGCAATTTGACCGGTTCCTTGATGATTACCGCGATGGAGAGGATACTATCGAACCGGTATCTGAAAGAGAAAACCGTTTTGAAGGATCAGGAAGAAGAGGCGCTCGCGAAGAATATCCTGGCAATTATAAAAGACTCTTTATAAATCTTGGTAAGTCTGATGGCTTTTATCCGGAACAACTTATTGAACTGGTAAACAGTAACACTAAGGGTAAAAAAGTACCTATTGGAAAAATAGATCTCCTGAAAACCTTTTCCTTTTTTGAGGTTGAAGCAAGTTATGCTGACAGTCTCATCGCCGCATTAACAAATGTCACTTTCATGGACAGAAGAGTTGCTGTGGAGATCGCCCAGGAAAAGACAGATAAACCGCGTCAGGACGATTATTCCGGTAAAAGACCAGCAAAATGGTCAGACAGGCGACCTGAAAAAAGAAACCAGGGGAAAACTGAAAGCAAAAGCAGAGACTATAAAAGAGGAAGTAAATTCGGCAAAAAAGATAAGAAGAAGTACAGCCATTAGTTATACTTATTAAGAGACTGTATCAAAAGTCATTTTTAACCACGAAGGGGACCAGGCGTAAAGAAATAGCCCGTATGGCTATTTTAGCGCAGGGGCCAGATTGCAGGGCTGGCAATTGCACGAAGAGCACGAAGGGAAAATCGTGATATTTTTTCCTTTGTGTCCCCTGCCTGCCGGCAGGCAGGTTTGTGAATTTCCTTTGTGCCCTTTCTGGTTAATGGATTTAGACTTTTAGTACAGGCTCTTTTATTTTTATTGCAAGAAGGACCATTGCAATAATCGCTATAGTCCCTCCAAAACCAAAGGCAACAGTACCTCCGTAGCCGGGAATTAATTTATCAAAATAACTATAAAGGAAGCCAAAGATAATACTCGCAGGAAGAGCTCCGAGACCTATAGAAAAATTGAATAACCCAAAGGCAGTTCCTCTTTTTTCCGTACTGACCAGATCGGCGACAAATGCTTTTTCCGTTCCCTCTGTAAAGGCATAGAACAAAGCATATATTGCAAAGAGCACAAATGTGGCTACGATCTGTAATGATGAAGTAAGGAAGACAAGAAGTGCGAAAGAGATATAAACAAAGGCATAAATTCCCCAACCTGCATTTATTACTTTCTTTCGTCCGATTTTATCAGAAAGAGCCCCCAGCGGTGTTGAAAAAGCAGCCTTGATCACGTGAAAAAATGCCCATACAAGAGGCAGGAAGAGGATATTGATGACTTTCGATCTTGCAGCTTCATCTCCAAAATTGGAAACCATGCTTTTAAGCGGAGAAATACTATTGACAAGATTCACTACTGCGCCGCTCTTATGTATAGCCTCCTCTACCCTGAATAACAAAAAAGCATCGGAAGAGTTTCCAAGAGTAAAGAGTACCATTACAAAAAGATAATTCCTGAAGTTCTTATCAAAGCTTTTTAGTGAGACTAGAACTGAACTGCCACCGGCGCTTTTGGAAGAAGCTTCGTGAACAAACAGGATTAAGGTCAATACGGCCAGAAATCCGGGTATTATTGCAAGAATGAATGTCCATCTTAAGGCCAGTAAAGAATCTTTCATTCCAACACCAATAAAGAGGATGAGAAGGGTCATTATTGCCAGGAGTGGCCCGAGAACAGCACCTATATGATCCATTGCACGTTCAAATCCATATGCTCTGCCTCTCATATTCTCATCGACCGACGAAGCAATCAGAGCATCTCTCGGAGCTGTTCTGATACCTTTACCTACCCTGTCAAACATTCTGACAATAATAATTTCCCAGCCTGATGTTACTAAACCGGTCAATGGTCTGATTACAGAAGAAATTGAATACCCTATCAGAACAAATAATTTTCTCTTTCCTGTTCTGTCGGACCATATTCCGGTTAAGAGTTTTAACATTGAAGAAGTCGTTTCCGCAATTCCTTCAATAATTCCCAGTAGGATGGCTCCCGAACCAAGAGCAGCAATGTAGACCGGAACAAGAGGATAGATCATCTCCGTTGCCGTATCGGTAAAGAGACTGACCAAACCAAGCATGATAACTGCCTGTGGTATTCGTTTTATTGATTTGCTTTTCAAAACCAGATCATTAATAAGTATTCAAAAACTTATCTTTTCTTATTCCTGCTTATTAAAGTATAAAACAATTATCTGAATTATCTTTTTAAATAATCGTCGAATAAAACCTGCAGATATGCTTTGCCGTTATTTTCAGCTACTTCAGGCTCCTTCCCTTCGCTGAGCACTACCATTTTACTTTTCAGATCAACAGCAGCAGCCGAGCTGTCGGTAATAAATCCGAAACCTTCGTTATAAGTATAAAAGGCAAAAGATTTTGATTGATCCGACAGTAAATCTTTTGCGAAAGGAAAATTACTTTTTAGACCGAGCTGATCTAACAAAGTAGTTGGAATATCAACCTGGCTCCCAAGCTTTTCAACCTTTATACCTCTCTGTGATAATGCCCCTCCAATCCAAAGCATTGGTATCCTAAAGACATTCTGTTTATAATTAGGCATATCACTATACACCCTTGCACAATGATCTGCTACCATTATGATCAGCGTATTCTTCCACCAATCGGTTCCTTTTGCCCAATCAAAAAATGATCCAAGGGCCTTGTCGGTATAATAAACTGAGTTTTTGTATTTTGTCATATCATCCGTACCTTTAAAGACCGGTTCCATTGGAACATCGAAAGGTTCATGGCTCGATAATGTAAGAATCACCCTTAAAAACGGTTCTTGCATTTTCTGCATGGAATCCTTAAGAGACTGAAAAAGAATATGGTCGTGTACGCCCCACTTTGAATTATAATTTGAAGGATCAAAATTTCTCTTTGTAATTATATCCTTAAAGCCTGACCCGATAACAAATGAGTTGAAATTTGCAAAATTTATTTCTCCGCCATACCAGAATGAACTTTGATATCCATTCTCAATCAGTATCTTAACAAGACTGGGTAACGACTGACTCTTCTTGGGTTCTTTAATAATTGACTGAGCCGGCTGGGCAGGATAACCATCCAATACAGCCGGTATGGCTTTGTCAGTTCTTGTACCAGACGCATAGAAATTGGTAAAAAGAATCCCCTCCTTAGCATACCTGTTAATATTCGGAGTAACCAGGGAGTCCCCGCCAAGAGGTCCGATCAGGTATCCACTGAAACTTTCGAGCACAATTATTATAACATTTGGTTTTGAAATATTCAATACTTTCTCAGGAGTCCCCCTTTTTATTGTAAGTGAATCGACCACAGTTTTTGCAGCTGAAAGATCACCAAACTCATATGGATTTTTTACCGGCTTCTGTGTAAAGGCGGATGTTCCAACATTCCATACCGCATTAATAGCAGTATGGTTGAGAAACATATTTTTGCTGAAATAAACAGATCCTGCATTAATCGGAGCCACCCCAAATCCACCCCTGATGGGTATAAGAAGTGCTCCCCAGAGAAGAAGGAAAAACAGAATAGCCGGCAGCCAGTATTTTACCCTGTTAAAGTTACTGAATAATCTGTCTATTAATTTTTTATATAAATAAATAGTCACAGATGAAAAAAGGGCAATGGTAAGTACGAACATAATAATCTTAAGTGTGCTTACTGAAGCCATTGCTTCGCCCGGAGTTTTAAGATAAAACACAGGAGTGTAATCCATCCTGAATCCCCAATAGGAATAAAGATTAGCATCAGAAACTATAATTATTGATGAAAAAACAATCATAATATATGTATACCATCTGACAAATATTCTGAACCAGTTGCCGTTAAAATAAACTCCGGGTATCAGAAACAGGAGAGGAATAATCAGATAGTAAGCCGTTGTTGAAATATCAAGCTTTGCGCCATGCCAGAATGTACCCAAAAGTTCACCGATACTGGTTTGAAAAGAAGAATGATATTGGAAAACGATAAAAAATAACCGGGCTATAAAGAAGAATGCAAGCCAGAAAAGAAAGTAGGAACAGATTGCAATGATTCTTTTTTTCATAACTACTAAGATTTTTGTAATTTGTTTGAAACTTCCATTGTGTTCCTGTAAAACATAATCAATGAAATTGTTATAATAATCATTCCGGTAATTGTAAGCCATTCGGGATGTTCGTCCGGAATAAGTAACCAACTGAGGATAGCTCCTACCACCGGAATGATGAATTTCCACAGGTTTAGTTCCGACACTTTGACACCAGGTCGTTGCAGTAGTTTAAACCAGATTGAAAAAGCAGTTGCAGCCATAAAACTAAGCCATAATAAGCTTAACCAATACTGAAGAGGCAATGATCCATGATGATGACCTTCAATTGGACCTGAAATAATATACAGGATCAGACCTCCTAAAAACATAGAAGTTGAACTAAGAACCAGTGGGTTTATGTTTTTTCCTTTAAGCGATACAATAACGTTGCTGGTGGCAGTGGCGATATTTCCAAGTAGTATCATCAATACGCCCACCAGCTCAATTATTGTTCCGAGCTTTAAGGCCTGCCTGCCTGCGCTTATCAGAATTACGCCTGAAATACCAAATATGATCGTAACGATTTTCTTTCTGGAAAGTTTATCCTCGTCAATCATTATTGATGCAACTACTGCAGTTACAAGAGGTTGTGAGCCAACTATCACTGCTCCTAATGCACCGGGGACAAAAGTAAGACCCTTATAAAAGAGGGCATAATTGCCCAGGAACTGGAGGAGCGTAATAGTGGTCACCAGTTTCCAGTTTTCCACGACTGTCCTTATGAACAATGCAGGTTTCTCTGCAAATGGAATGATCATTAAACCAGCAATAATGAACCTGGCTCCTGCAAAATGAAACGGAGTATCAAACTGTAAGCCAAGTTTTATACCAGCATATGCCGTAGACCACAGCAGACAGGCAATTATCGCCCATAAAATAGTATTACTTTTACTCTTCACTCTTAAATAATCTGGCTGCAAATATCAGAAAAAAATTGCTTTTCCACTACTCAATCTCTACATGGGATCATTGCCTGGACCATATATCCAAATTGAATCTCATGTTCCGGATGAATGAACCAGTAGAATTATTTTAATATAATTTCAGAAATTTATTATGTGGAATTACTGTATTATAATGAGTTAAAGAGTTCACCCTATATATGATTTTTCAGAAACATTGTTATAGTCAGCATTATATATATGTAGCAATGTAATATTTAATAAATTTGTTTATAATTCAAAATATACTTAATGACTATTGCAGAGTATATAGCAAATCAATTATTTACTGTTGGGGTTCGTTATGTTTTCGGTATTCCCGGAGGACCATCAATTCCATATATGGAGGCATTCAGAAATGCCGGTATCGAGTTCATACTCACATCAAATGAAGCATCAGCCGGTATAATGGCAGATGTAACAGCGAGGTTAACAGGAATTCCTGGTGTTTGTCATGCTACATTCGGACCTGGTGCCACGAACCTTTCTACAGGTGTAGGAGGAGCTCTGCTCGACAGATCTCCTGTAATCGTCCTGACGAGTGAGATGAGCAATACCATGATTAACAGGACAACCCAAATGAATATTGACCATCAGAAACTCTTTGAACCGTTAACCAAAGCGACTTTCCGGATGAACCCTGAAAATGTTGCTGAAGTAATGGCATCAGCTTTAAAGCTTTGCCGTGAGTCTTACCCCGGACCAGTACATATAGGGTTACCTGATGGTATATATGATATTGAGATAAGTAATACTTCGACACAGGAAGTAATTTCTAAAAATATTTATTACCATAATAATATTCAGAAGGTTATTTCACTTCTGGAAAATTCAAGAAGACCTCTTTTGGCTATAGGTCTTACTGCAGCACGGCTTGGTCTTAAGGAAAAGATTTTGTCACTTCTTGTCTCCTTCAAAATACCTGTCATATTGACCCCTATGGCAAAAGGATTAGTCCCCGAATACCATCCCTGTTATACAGGAGTTTTATTTCATTCATTAAGCGACTATCTTGAAGATATATATGAAAAGTCTGATCTGGTTATAGGTATTGGTTATGACCCTGTTGAAATTAATTATGAGACATGGATGCCCGATGTACCTCTGTTGCATTTCGATTTAAGGGAAACAGATATGCCATCTGATTTAGATGTCACTCAGTTTATTGGACAACCTGAAGATTGGTTTTCAATTCTCAAAAATCTTAATGCCGGAGCTCTGTTATTCGATGAAGCTGTTATAAAAGGAATTCGCGATGAGATGTATTCGGTTTTTAATGGATTTACCAATCATTTCGGTCCTGCCGCAGCACTCCGGGTTCTGCAGAATGAGTTACCCGAGGACACTGTTCTTACTTCAGATGTTGGCTCACATCTTCATCTCATAGGACAATTCTGGAATACCTTTGAGAAGGGGAAGCTTATTATGACAAATGGGTGGTCGTCAATGGGTTTTGGTATTCCTGCCGCCATGGCAGCTCAGATAATCAACCCTGAAGCTACAGTTGTATGTGTAACCGGTGATGGTGGCTTTTTAATGATGGCTGGCGAGATGGTAACTATGAAAAGATATAACCTGCCAGTTATTGTGGTTGTGTTTTCAGATGGTGAGCTGAACCTTATCAAAGTAAAACAGTCGTGGAAAGAAATCCCGGCCTATGGAACCATGCTCTATCAGTCGGACCTCTTTGATGCCGACATATTCCTGGGCATAAAAGTATTAAGAGCCAATTCTGCTGATGCAATGAGAAAAGCAATAATTGATGCACTTTCGTTGAATGAACCAGTAATCATTAATGCGACTATTGATCCTGAGGATTACAAATGGCTCATAGTCAGAAGGTAATTGATGGTTGATGGTTGTATGTTCCAGCTAATGAACAACCCGCGACTTTTATGTTATTTGATATTTTAACTCGTCCTTAAGCACTGCATATATACAACTGTCTTTTATAATGCCGTTTTTTATAATATTATGTTTAAGGGTGGCTTCGAGTCGGAATCCTGCTTTCTCAAGGGCTCTGCGTGAACCAATATTATCGGAAAATGCTTCCGCATAAACTCTTACAATGTCAAAGTCACGGAAAGAATAAGCTGTTACTGCTTTAATAGCTTTTGTAGCAATACCTCTGCCCCAGAATTTTTCAGAAATGAAAAAACCGATCTCAAAGTTCTTTCTGTAGATATTGGTTTTTGCCACAATCCCGATATTACCAACCAGATTCTTATCGAGCGTTATAGCAAAAAATCGCGGTGGATTATTTTCCGGTAAAATCTGATTTAGCCACTCCCGGGCATCTTCAAGTGAATAAGGATTCGGCAATCCATCCCGAATGTTATCAGCAATCTTCTTATTATTGGCTATTAATGCAAGATTAAAGGCATCACTGAAAGCCCATGGTCTTAGAATTATTCCTTCAAAGGAAAGTTCCATTAATAAATTTAGCTTTTTTTCTCTCTCTTAGGTTTTACTTCTTTTTCGGCCTTGTCTTCTTTTATTTCTTTCTTTTCTTTTGCTGCTTTTGGAGTCTTTATCTCAGTTTTTTCCTTAACTGCTTTTGTCTCTTTCGGTTTTGCAACAGTCTTTTCCTCTTTTACCTCTGAAATCTCGACAATCTCCTTTACAGCAGGTATTTCATTCAGTACTTTTTTTTCTTTTAAGGGCTTTTTATCTTTAATATCCTTTGCAAGGATTTCTTTAACCTTCTTAATTTCCGGTTTACTATTCTTTTTCCTGAGACGTCTTACACCATAAGAACCTAGTATAATTTTGCCACGTCTTGATTTTTTATCACCTTTTCCCATATCAATTGGTTTTGATTAGTTTAACAACACTTTTTAGGGTGGACGCAAAGTTAATAAAATTCTTTATTTTTATCGAATATTTTTTGAGATTCCATAGACAAATTAAGCAAAAAACAGGAAAAATAAAAGGGATGACATACTGCGATTATATACTTACTTTAACGGGAGAACAGCTTTCTCTTCATAAAGAATACCATGATAATCATTATGGGTTTCCAATTGAAAATGATGATGAACTATTCGAACGGCTGATGTTTGAAATTAATCAGGCCGGCCTTAACTGGATACTAATCCTTAAAAAGCAACATAATTTCCGTAAAGCATTTGATAATTACAAAATTGAAAAAGTTGCAGGATATGGTGAGCAAGAATTTCAGAAGCTTATGAATGATCCCGGGATAATAAGAAATAAATTAAAAATTAATGCTGCTATTGAAAATGCAAAAGTCATACTTAAGATCAGGGAAGAATACGGATCCTTCAGAAAATGGCTTGATATAAACTCGGAAAAAACCGGTTCTGTTGAAGAATGGACAAAACTGTTTAAAAAAACATTTAAGTTCACTGGTGGGGAAATCGTCAATGAATTCCTGATGAGTACCGGCTACCTTCCCGGAGCACACAGTCCTCAATGCCCTGTATATAATCGTATTAAATTATTAAGAAAAAAAGATGAGACGAACGGACAGAGAAATATCAGAAACTGACCAGATAGAGGATATTATTTTTAAAGCAGATGTATGCAGAATAGCCCTTGCAAATGATTCGTTGCCATATATAGTTACAATGAATTTTGGATATGTGAATGACAGTGAACAGATGTTCTTTTTTCATTGTGCAAACGAAGGGAAGAAGCTGGACATGATTCGTAAGAATAACTATGTATGTTTTGAACTGGATATAGACCATCAGTTATTCAGAGGAACAAGGAGCTGTGACTGGGGTATGAGATTTACAAGTATTGTAGGGTACGGAAATATTGAAATAGTAAATGATAAGGAAAAGAAAATAAGAGGCCTCAACAGCATAATGAATCATTACGGTGGCAATGGGGAATATTCCTACAATGAAAAAGTCCTGGAACAAACAACTGTCCTCTGCCTTAAAATTCTTGAAATTACAGGAAAGAAGAAGTAGATCTTTCAAAATGGACTGCCGGCAAACCAATTCCTGGCCTTTTTGTATAACACTTCCCGTCAAAATTGGTAACTTGCATTTTATTATCTAAAAACATATTATGCAAACATTAAACGATTTACGGCTGGCCGTATTGATAGACGCTGACAATATACCATACAGTAATGTAAAAGGAATGCTGGAGGAGATAGCCAAGTATGGGACACCGACTTTTAAAAGAATCTATGGTGACTGGACCAGACCAACAATATCAGGATGGAAATCTGTCCTGCTCGAAAATGCCATAACCCCCATTCAGCAATACAGTTATACAAAAGGTAAAAACTCCACTGATTCTGCTCTTATAATCGATGGAATGGATATCCTGTATTCAGGCAAAGTTGATGGGTTTTGTATTGTATCGAGCGACAGCGATTTTACAAGGCTTGCGACAAGACTAAGGGAAGCAGGCATGAAAGTAATCGGAATTGGCGAAAGGAAAACTCCTCATCCCTTTATCGTGGCGTGCGATAAATTTATATATCTGGAAATCATCGCATCATCGGTAGCTGCGTTGGATTCTGTACCAGAAATCAAAAAAAGAGGAAAACCCATTGTAAAAAAGAAGAAGACAGAAACCGCTGAGATCCAGACACCTGCCAGCATTGTTCAACGACTTATTGCTTCATCAATAACTGACATAGCTGATGAAAATGGTTGGGCCTATCTTGGTGATGTTGGTAACCTGATCCTAAAAAAACAACCCGATTTTGATCCCAGAAACTTCGGATTCCCTAAACTCACACCTCTTATCAGGTCGCTAGATTTTGAAATTGACGAGAGAGATTCGGGTCAGAACCATATTAAACATATTTATATCAGAAACCGAAAGCCTGCTTAAAATGAATTACACATTGATAAACAGTTTAAAATATTTTAAAAATATGAGTATCAGGAATGATGAATACGAATTTACAAATCGCTTGAAAATCAATTTATTTACCCCAGCCCCAACCTTGCTCTGCCGTAGCGGCTACGCGAAGGCGAGGGGGGAGTAAATTGATTTTCTTCGCTCCCCTTGGGGTTGGGGTAAACGAAGAAAATCAATGGGTTTTTATGTGTGATTACCGATACTTAT
>WSSedB1CaDRAFT_10000233_pt1 | contig 25932 bp, 22 predicted proteins | sample WetSurSB1Cattail_FD_9460 | JGI IMG/M metagenome (IMG submission 9460)
GTTGAATTTTTCATTAGTTACGTAAAATTTTACCACAAAATGAGGATCACCGGCTCTTTCGAGCCAGTGATCCTCATTTGTCTTTATAGGGGCGTTATTTCACAGCCCCTTTGTTACAATATAGACAAGACAATTATAGCATCATGTAAATACATTTGTATAAATCTGTTGCAGTAAAGTGATAAGCTGCTGACGGTCCTTTTCTGTCAGTCCGTTCAAGGCTTTCGATCGATGGGTGGTAACAACCGCATTTAAGGTATCGTATTGTTCATTGACTGTTGGTGTCAGGTAAATATATTTCTCGCGTTTATCTTTGCCAAAACATCGAGCGACAATGCCTTTTTTTTCGAGCTTGGCAAGTGCCTTTGAAATTGCGGCGGGCTCGATGTTTAGATAGTTTGCCAGAGCAATCTGTGCCATACTGCCTTGTTCGTGAATTAGTTTCACAATAGACCACTCGGAACTATAAAGACCGTGATTGCTTATTTCGCTGTTTAGCGTTTTTGATAAGGCACGGGTCGTTTGATAGATCTGATGCATTACCTGATCTGCTGAATCGAGCCCCGCTTGTTTTTTATTTGTCGAATAAATGGTTGTCACGCCCTTTCTACTATCTATTTTATAGCAGAAAATCAAAAAGATAGCAAGGGGGTTCCTGTGTTAGTTTTCATTTTGCTCAGGGGCCAGCTCTTTATTCGGCTTAAAGAAAAGCTGAATAAAAAAGAAAACAAGAAATAAGACCATAGCACCGATGACATAGTTATACATATTGATATAACCGACAGTGCCAGCAATGCTACCAAGGAAAATAATGCCACCGCTTGTGCCAATATCCAGCATGTTATAGAAGGTCGCACTGGCTCCGCTGCGACGATCAGAACGGACCATATTCAGCATCCAGGTCATGAGTGCCGGAAGGAGAAGGCCTCCGCCAATACCATAAAAGACAGAAGAAATAAGAAGAACATTAAGTGAACGCGCATTGACCAAAATAAAAAGAGCAATAATAAAGAAAATACCACCTGGTAAAATAACCCATAAAGGGCCTTTTTTGTCAAAGATTCTGCCACCAAATGGACGTGAGACGAAAACAAAAATTGTTCCAATGATAAAGAAAAGGCCNGCATTGCTGATACCTGCTTCATTTGCCATCATGATAATAAAAGTGTTTACACTGCCATAAGCAATACCAAAAAGTATCGTGAGTATAGCAGGTACACCTGTACCGTGCTCGAAAAATTTGTTCTTTAATGATGAATGAATAGCTGAAGTCGGAATTTCCGATACAGTTTCTTTTATCTGGCAAACGCGGGCACTCAGAAGAGCAAATCCTGTCATTGCGGCAGAAAAAATAAATAATGGATAAGAACCAAAGTCGGAAAGCAGTATGACGCCAAATGCCGGAGCTAATGCCATAGCAACGGTACTGCCCAAACCGAAGTAACCAATGCCTTCGCCGCGGCGGGCAGATGGTATGACATCTGCTGCAAGTGTAGCTGCAAAGGTTGTGCTCAGACCAAAGCCAAAGCCGTGAAAAATCCGTGCAATGATAAGTTCGTTGACAGAATTGAAAAATGCATAGCTGAGTGTGCAAAGAAAAGAAATGAGCAGACCGATATAAAGGCATTTCTTTTTGCCGATCGAACGAACACCTGTATCGGTAAAAAGCCGAATAAAAATAGCAGAAAATCCAAAAATTCCTGTTATAAGACCGATTTCACCACCACTTGCACCGGTAGAAGCAGCGTAGATTGGCAGAGTCGGCAAAAGAAAATGAAAGCTGGCAAACAGCAGACCGTTTGCACCGATAAGAGAGATAAAGTTTTTTGTCCATAAGTTTGTTTTTTGCATGAATTGTGTCCTTTCAAATTGTAAATAATAATTGTTAACTAGTATACTATTGGTGTTCACCAAAAATAATAAAATCCATTATGTGCGTATTGGTTAACTAGTTAACTATAGCGAATAGTACTTAGTTTATCGTGTAAACAGAAAAATGTCAATCATAAGTGTTACTTGTCCAAATAAAGCAGCTTACTAAAAAATGCTTATCCTGCTACATTACGTAGCGGGATAAGCATTTTTTTAATACGTCGACAAATCTTATATAAATTTAAGGAAGGGATTACCAGTAGCCTAAAACCTTCCACCAGACACCACCGATACCCAGCCAAATCACAATNTGCATGAGAGATACGCCGAAACCGATGGTCCACCAGGTTTTTTGGTCAATGTAGCCGGCACCAAAGTATACCGGTGCCGGGCCCGTGCCAAAATGTGTTAAGCAACCGCAAATGTTGGCAGCAATGGCAACGACGAAAGCCGAGATAAATGGTGGGGCACCAGCAGCAACGCCCAGCGTAATCAGGGCTGCGTACATGGCAGTTACGTGAGCAGACATACTGGCAAAGAAATAGTGGCTGTAGAGGTAAATAACAAAGGAAAGAATGACAGCGGTTATCATACCAACGCCGACCATCTGGTTTTCCAGAATTTTAGCAAACCAGGGAATAAAGCCGGTTTTGTTTAAATAGTCCGACATAACAATGACACCACCAACCCAAATCAAGGTATCCCAGGCTTTTTGTTCACTGATGACATCTTTCCAGGTTAAAACCCGGGTTACTAAAAGGATACTGAGTCCCATGAAAGCAATAAGCGTTGTATCAAGTTTCGTTATTGTTGTTGTTGCCCAAAGGCCCAGCAGCATTATGAAGACTACAAGCAGAAATTTTTCGTTGCGCGATACAGGCCCCATTTCTTCCAGAGCTTTATTAGCAAGAACTTTAGCCTCCGGAGTGTTCTTGATTTCAGGTGGATATAGTTTATATAGTACATAAGGAATTGTCAGGATGGCAACGATTCCTGGAACTGATGCAGCAACAAACCATTGAATCCATGTGATATCAATGTCCAGTACTTTTTTTGCCATGGCAACGGCAATCGGGTTTCCGACCATAGCTGTTAAAAAAAGGGCTGAGACGACAAGATCAAGGTGAAAAACGCAGGCCATAAGATAGGCACCGAGTTTACGGGAAGATTCGCCAGGATGGGAACCGAATGCTTGAGCCAAACTTTGGACGATTGGAAAGACCAGTCCACCAGCGCGGGCCGAATTGGAAGGAATAGCTGGTCCTATGATCACGTCGCTGAGAGCCAGCGAGTAGACCAGCTTCAGGCTGCTGTCGCCAAATGCCCGCATGGTAATGTAAGCGATACGGCGGCCGAGTCCGGTAATAATAAAGGCTCTTGCTAAAATAAAGGCAGATACGATGAGCCAGACGGTTCCACCACTGAAGGCGGTTAATACCTGTGAGAATTTCATCGTTCCGGTCAGGGCACAAAGAACCAGGGCAATTAGGGCAATTGTGCCGAGCTCAATCGGCTGCAAAATAAAACCAACTACAGTGCCAAGAAAGATAGCAAATAAGTGCCAGGCTTCGGGTTTTAGACCTTCTGGTACAGGAATAAGCCAGAGAACAATGACGATGCCGATCGTCAGTATTGCACCAAACAGCTTACTTTGTGGAGAGGCGGTCTTCATATACAACACTCCTAAACTATAGAATTTCAAAAATTTAAGAAAATTCTATGTATAAATTTTGTTAATCTAATAATAGTAAAAAACAGAGGTTATGTAAAATTTAAAAAAATGATTGTTGATGATTCAATAAATAGATAATGGAAAAATTCAGATAAATATGCAGATTATGATCCGATAACTATAGAGTATAGGTTTTTTTTATTGCCTGTGATTTGTAATCCTTATTATTTTTATAATTCAGAAAACGTTATAATAAATAAAGATAGTTCAGTTTACTAAAGGAGGACGTAGAATGGAAAAGCAGGCAAATAAAATTCTTGCCCGGTCAGCAACGGCTGGATTTGAAGAAAAAAACGATGTGTTGATTACGGTCAAGCCGGTTGCGGCGGGACAGGGTATAACGGTGAAGCTGGTATCACCGGTACAACGCCAATATGGAAAGCATATGGAAAAATTAATTATGGAGACAGTCCGGTCAGCCGGGTTCAGCGATGTAAATATTGAAGCTGCTGATAAAAGCGCCTGGGATTATACCATTAAAGCTAGAGTTTTAGGTGCACTTGAAAGGGGGATGAAAGCATGACAGATCCAAAGACCAAACTTCGTCGGACGATGATGTTCGTTCCGGGAAACAGTCCCAAGATGATAAATTCTGCGGATATTTATGGTGCGGACAGTCTTATGTTTGATATAGAAGACTCGATTGCTGTCACCGAAAAGGATACGGCGCGTATTCTTGTAGCTCAGGCTTTAAAATCAATTAAATTTCATTCGGAAACGGTTGTACGGATTAATCATCCGACACAAACACCGTTTGGTATGGACGATCTTAAGGTCATCCTGCCATCAAAACCGGATCTTATTCGCCTGCCGAAAGTAGAAGATGTTTCAGAAGTTGAGCTCGTTGCAAAGGAAATCGAACGAGTTGAAAAAGAAAATGGCTGGCCGGAAGGCACCATTAATATTATTAGTGCGATCGAAAGTGTTAAAGGGCTTTATAACGTACGTGAAATTTGTAAGCATCCACGTATGGTTGCAATTGCACTTGGAGCAGAAGATTTTATTGCCAATCTTAAAACACAGCGGACAAAAACGGGTATTGAACTCTACTACGTTCGCTCACAGATTCTTATGGCAGCGCGTGATGCAGAAATACAGTGTATGGATACGGTGTTCTCCGATGTAAAAGATATGGAAGGCTTTGAACACGAAGTTTCTAATAGTCGTGATATGGGCTTTGACGGAAAATCAGTTATTCATCCGAAACAGATCACTGAAGTCCATCGATTGTATACACCGACGGATAAGCAAATAGCGAAAGCGCTGAAAGTACTGGATGCGTATGATGACGCCCAAAAGAACCACAAAGGCGTGCTTGCTGTTGATGGCAAAATGATTGACGGACCAATTGTTGTTCGTGCACAGCGTGTTGTTGATCAGGCAATTGCGGCGGGTGTAAATGTTGAAGAAAAGAGGGGTCTGGCATGAAAAACGCAGTAGGACGTGAAATCCCGGAAGTCATTCCGGGCATTAAAAATAAAAGACTTTATAAAGGTGAATTTGCTTATTTGCCGGAGAAGCCGGGTGCAGCACGTAAAATTCGCGTTGGCATACCACATACAAACAAAGTGCTTGCATCGATTGATGAAGCTATTGAAAAAACAGGTCTGCGGGACGGACAAACTATTTCCTTCCACCATCATCTTCGCAATGGCGATTTCGTTATGAAAATGGTCGTAGAACGTATTGCTGCCAAAGGGATTAAGGATATCATGATTGCATCGAGCTCATTAAGCCCGTGCCATGATTTTCTCATTGACTATATTAAGGATGGTACGATAACAGCACTTGAATCGAGTGGTCTTAGAGGTGACCTCGGCAAGTATCTTACGGTAAATCCGCAAGCCCTCAAGAAACCGACAATTATCCGTTCACATGGTGGCAGAGCAAGAGCCATTGAAGCGGGTGAACTTCATATTGATGTAGCTTTCATGGGCGCTCCGGCCTGCGATCGTTTTGGCAACGCAACGGGGAGACAGGGGAAATCAGCCTTTGGCTCAATGGGCTATGCAATGATTGATGCCGCCTATGCAGATAAAGTTGTACTTGTTACAGATAATCTTGTGGATGGGGCTGTTTATCCGTATAGTATTCCGCAGATCGATGTTGATTACATCGTGCCGGTTGAAGCCATTGGTGATCCGGAAGGGATTGCTTCTGGAGCGATTCGCATAACGAAAAGTCCGACGCAGCTTCTCATGGCAAAATATGCAGCAGAAATTATGGAAGAAACCGGCTATCTAAAGCAGGGATTCTCATTGCAGCTTGGCAGTGGTGGTGCATCGCTTGCTGCAGCGCTCTTTATCCGTGAAAAAATGGAAAAAAATGATATTACGGGAAGTTTTGGCATTGGTGGCGTTACAGGTGTTTTTTCGGAAATGCTCAAGGACGGACTTTTCGAAGTTTGCTATGATGCACAGACGTTTGATATGACAGCTGTTAAATCAATTGCTGAAAACCCGCGTCATCTTGAAGTGTCGGCTTCTTTTTATGCAAATCCATGGAACGCAAGCCCGATTGTCAACAATCTAGATGTGGTTATATTGAGTGCAACAGAAGTTGATCTTGATTTTAATGTCAATGTTATTACGGATTCAAACGGTGTGCTCATGGGCGCATCAGGTGGTCATTCTGATGCAGCTGCCGGAGCAGCACTCTCAATCATTGTTGTACCGCTTGTTCGTGGACGCTTGCCGATGATTCGTGATCATGTGCAGAATGTCGTAACTCCAGGTGAAAGTATCGATGTTATTATCACGGATCGTGGGATTGCCATCAATCCGCTTCGTAAGGATATTATGGAAAAACTCAAGGGTTCCAAGCTTCCGATTATGACTCTGGCAGAGCTGCAGGCACTTGCCTATGAATTCGTTGGCAAACCGGAAGAAGTCGGACTTAGTCAGGACGATAAGGATATTGTTGCTGTAGTTGAATATCGCGATGGCAGTATTCTTGATGTTATTCGTAAGCCGATTGCAGACTGATTTTGGAAGACCTATACAACATATTTTTCACTTTTGATGCTATTATGTAAGCGAAACAGAGCCTTGGTGATGCAGGAACCAGCTGCCTTGCCAGGGCTTTGTTTTGTGCTGACGGGAGAATTCTTATAAGGAAAAAGGGAAAAAGGTCTGTTGTAAAGAAATAGATAAAGAAGGGTTTGTAGAAATTTGTGATGAAGGAGCTATAAAAATGGAGGATCGTGACTGGTATATTATTCAGGCTTTGTATGTACAAAAAAATATAACAAAGGCAGCACAGTCACTCTATATGTCGCAGCCGGCGCTTACGTCACGGCTGCAGCACATAGAACGGGATTTTAATGTGCGTATCGTGCATCGCAGCACGAAAGGAATCCAGTTTACGCCGGAAGGTGAATACCTTGTGAAGCAGGCAGTAGATATGATTGACCGCTTGTCACATATCAAGAACAATGTACAAGGGCTTTTTAGTGAAAACTCGGGTACACTTGAAATTGGTGCATCAAGCTATCTCACAATGTATACGCTGCCGAAGCTTCTTGAGGAATTTCAGCAGATGTATCCGGCGGTGAAGTTTCGTGTGCTTGCAGACTGGAGCAAGAATGTATTCAGTCTGATCTATAATCAAAAGATACAAGTAGGTTTTGTAAGCATTGATTATGGCGGCTGTAAAAATATGCAGCTGCTCTATGAAGAACCGATTTGTATTGCATATCGTAAGCCTTTTGTTTTAGAGGATCTGCCTAATTTACCACGCATTGTCTATCAGAGTGATTACCTTTTAAAGTCACAGCTCGATAAGTGGTGGCGTGAGCATTTTACCATACCACCGGAAATCAGCATGCAGGTATCGAAGCTTACCAACTGTAAAGAAATGGTTATGCATGGGCTGGGTTATGCACTGCTGCCGTCACGTATCGTCGATGAAGCTGAGGGGTTGTACAAAATGGAGCTGATATCAGCTGACGGCAAGCTGCTTACACGCAAGACATGGATGCTTTATAATGAGACGGGTACAGATTTGCCGATTGTAAAGCTGTTTGTAGATTTTGTCAAAGCGCATAAATTCTGAGTGCGGATAGAGGCTTGAATAAGGCTAAACAGAAATAATGTTTCAGATTATTCTATATATGTTCATTCTTTATGAAATAGTATTTCTAACCGTGTTTATTCTATTGAACACGGTTTTTTCATATGGTATAGTGTGAACATCTTATAAGAAAGATAGGAGTGGATGTATCGATGGGATTTCCAAACGGATTTTTATGGGGTGGTGCAGTTGCTGCTCATCAGCTTGAGGGTGGCTGGCAGGAGGGCGGCAAAGGCGTGAGCATTGCTGATGTAATGACAGAAGGCCGCCATGGTGTACCGCGCAAAATAACGGAAGGCGTCATTGAAGGGTATAATTATCCTAATCATGAAGGCATTGATTTCTATCATCGCTATAAGGAAGATATGATGCTTTTTGGTGAAATGGGTTTTAAATGCTTGCGTACCAGTATTGCATGGACACGCATTTTTCCGCAAGGGGATGAAACGGAGCCAAATGAAGAGGGGCTCAAATTCTACGATAATCTTTTTGATGAAATGCATAAAAATGGCATTGAACCAGTTGTTACGCTTTCACATTTCGAGCTGCCCTATCATCTTGTTACGAAATATGGTGCCTGGCGCAACCGCAAAATGGTTGATTTCTTCGTCCGTTTTGCGGTAACGGTATTCAAACGTTACAAAAATAAAGTAAAATACTGGATGACATTCAATGAAATCAATAACCAGAGTGAGCTGGATGTACCTTTTACAGCTTTTACAAACTCGGGTGTTCTTTATAAGGAAGGAGAAAATAAAAAAGCAGTGCTCTATCAGGTTGCACACTATCAATTTCTTGCATCGGCACTGTCCGTCATTAAAGGTCATGAAATTAATCCGGATTTTAAGATCGGCTGCATGCTTTCGATTCAGCCGGTGTATCCATATAGCTGCAATCCGGATGATCAGATAAAGCAGCTTGAAGAAATGCGCAAACGTTTCTTCTTTGGTGATGTACAGTGCCGGGGGCACTATCCTTCTTACACTTTAAAAGAATGGGAAAACAATGGATACAAGGTTGAAATGGAAGATGGTGATCTTGAAACAATTGCGAAGGGAACTGTAGATTATTTTGCTTTTAGTTACTATATGAGCTATGTGACATCCGCAGATCCGAAAATGATGAAGTCCGTTGATGGCGGATTTGCTACAGCTGTCGATAATCCATATCTCAAGGCCTCTGAATGGGGCTGGCAGATTGATCCGGTTGGCTTGCGCTATGCCCTGAATATTCTTACAGAACGCTATGAGCTGCCGCTTATGGTCGTGGAAAACGGGATTGGTTTGCATGAAGCAAAGGATGCCGATGGCAAAATTCAGGATGATGCCCGTATCGAGTACTTTGCCGCACATATCGAGCAAATGAAAAAAGCAATTGATGAAGACGGTGTAGAGCTTTGGGGCTATTGTTCGTGGGGCCCGATTGATCTTGTATCGGCAGGGACTGGTGAAATGGAAAAGCGCTATGGCTTTATCTATGTTGATAAAGATAACAAGGGTGTTGGCACGCTGAATCGAGAAAAGAAAAAGTCGTTTAACTGGTATAAAAAAGTAATTGCAACAAATGGCGAGGACTTGTCAAATAATTGACCTGCCTTTTGCATTAGAGATGTTTTTCCGTTGTGGTATTGGCAGCGACAACAGCTTGCTCTATGCAAGTGACTGTTGTTTGTCTGAATAAAAGCTGTAATAAATGAACGCATAGGAATATAATAATCAAGATAGACTGAAAAGCGGAAAAAAGTTTCAAGTTTTTCCGCTTTTTTTCTATGAAAATGAAACACTCTTCCAATAGAGTCAGAATCTATTGAATGATTGCATTTGTCGTGCTATAGTTAATATGGTAAAAGAGACGCTGGCAGTTATTTTATATAATATAAGGAGCGAATTTATGATGAGAAAGATTGTATTGTTATGTGCATCAGGAATGTCTACGAGCATGCTCGTTAAGAAAATGGAAGAAGCCGCTGCTGTGATGAATTACGAATGCAACATTTCAGCATTTCCGACATCAGAAGCCAGTAAGCGGGGGGCTGATGCAGATATTATACTACTCGGACCACAGGTTCGGTTTGATTTAAACAAGATTAAAAAGCAGTGCCCGGGTGTTATTGTGGAGGCAATTGATATGCGCATGTATGGACGTATGGACGGTACAGGTGTTGTCGAATTTGCCAAAGCGAAACTTGGCGATTGACTAATTTTTAAAATAAGAGTGAAAAATAGGGAGCGGTTTAATAAATGGAAGGGTTAGAACTCACAGCATTTCAGATTATATCTGCAGTAGGTACAGCACGCAGTTGTTATATAGAAGCGATTCAGATGGCGAAGAAGCATGAATTCGAGAAAGCAGAAAAATCAATTGCTGAAGGCGATGAGATGTTCAATGAAGGTCATGCCGCGCATTTAGGACTTTTACAAAAAGAAGCAGAGGGGACAGGTCAAGGTATCAACCTTTTGATTTTGCATGCAGAAGATCAGCTAATGAGTGCAGAAGGATTTAAAATTATAGCGCTTGAATTCATTGATGTATATAAAAAGTTTAAGGCGATGGAAAAATAATAGAGATAAATAAAGAGGACATGCCGCAATGGTATGTCCTTTTGTGCTGCAAAGGCCTATGGTCCTTTGTTATATTAATATTTTTGCCGAACAATGATAAGGGCGGTTTTGCGGGGTGGGTCCCACTCAATGTTGGAGACCTGAATATCGGCAAGGCCGATGATATGTTTCATTTTTCGATGGATATATACGGCGCAGTCAGATATTTCTTTAACGGGACAGTTTATACAGGGCGTCTCTCGACCAAAAAAAAGTGAATAGCATGGCTGCTGTAATACGCGGAGGGGGATGCTTTGACGAAGCTCCTGATTAAAGTAGAGTACCTCATGAGAGACCTTATCGATGACGTAAATAAAATCGTGAATGCTGTCGATAACAGCAGCTAATTGATCGCTCCTGGCACTAAGTTCTGTAGTATTTTCCGGCTTCAAAAGAAATCCGCTGAGAATACAGGAAAAAATATTCATGAATTCATATTCTTCTTTTGTCCAGACGCGGATGTTTTTACAGTCTTCAAAGCCTAAAATTCCCAGAAAGTCTGTGCCGTTAGAAATCTGACAGTTAATAAAGGAGCGGGTGTTTACCTTGTGAAAAGCTGCTGCTTGTTCTTCGGATAATTTATTTGTATCGCTGCAAACTGAGAAGATTCCATAAGGTGTTGGTTGGGAGAGCGCAGAAGCAGCGTCAGAACGCAGCCGTGTGTTGCTGCTATCGTTTACATCAATAACAGGCAGGTCTGCAGCCATAGGACTATTCCAATTGTAAGACATCGTAAGTGTGTTGTTTTTTTTGTTAAGCAAAAAGATATAGGCACGATCAATGTTGAACTGCTTGCCCAGAAGGCTGAAAACCATATTGATTGTGGTTGCAGCATCGCGTGTTTCGTAAAGTAACCGAAAGATGTATTCGACAATATGATCTTTAAAAGCTTTTTGTTCCGGATCGACAAGAGAAAGGTCCGAACGCTGCGGAATCTCTACGGCTGGCAAATTATCATTGTAAAAAAGAAACATATCTTTCCCGTTTCCTTTGCAGTTATAGAGGGCCTTATCAGCTTTTTCAAATAATGTTTTAAAAGAAGTGCCATGATCCGGTGAGATAGCAATGCCGATGCTGACGGAAAAAGTAATTTTCTGTGTAGTACTTTTATAGATGCGATGAAGATTATTGATGAGACGCTGGCATTTTTTGCGAAGAATATCCATAGAATAGATGTCCTTAATAAGAATAATAAACTCATCCCCGCCAATACGGCCAATGATATCGATCTGGCGAAAATCTTTTTCGAGTTCCATTGCAATATCTGTAATAACAGCATCGCCAAAAAGATGCCCGAAAGTATCGTTGATGTTTTTAAAACCATCGGCATCAAGGATGAGCAGGGCCTGCTGAAATTTTTGCGTGTTAGGAGAAGTCAAATAAAGTTCAATAAGACGCTGGCTTGTACCTTTATTGTAAAGACCTGTCAGTGAGTCACGCTCGGCTTCCCGCTGAAGTTTGTTTTCCAGTTCTTTCTTTTCATGAATATCCTGAATAGAGCCAATGATCAGGTAAGGCCTCTTATCCTTAAAATAAGTAATATGCGTAAGCTTTATCCAACGATACTGACCGTCTTTCGACAATATGCGATACTCGACTTCACGACGGTCCATTGAATTTATGAGGTTGTCCGGCTTGGAAAGGATATAGTTCATATATTCTTCGACAAGCGGCAGATCTTCATCAAGAACCAGATGATGTGTAAGCATGTAGGTAGAAAAGTATTTTTGGGATTGCAGAGCATAGGGAAGAGAAGCAGCATTTTCTGATATAGAAAAATCATCCGTCAGAAGATCCCAGCGAAAGAGAAGGAGCTGGTCAAAGTCAGCAAGGGCTTTATATATATCACTGCTGGAATTTTTGGAGAAATCGTTTAAAGGAGTCATCTTTTTCCTGCTTTCGTACGAATGTAGAAGAAATGAAATATTCAATAATAAACTAGGCTTATTATAAGCTAAAAATCTTATATTTTCAATGTATACAATTATGAAATATATAGTCTCTTTGCCTGCTTGATATTTCCTTGTGTAAACGGTAAAATGAAGAAGAGAGATTTATGCACAGGGCGGAGGCCATGAGAAATGAAGAAAGTAGTTTTGCTTATAGTGTTTGTCTGCTTTTTCGTATCAACAGCATTTGCTGGTGAGAAAGATGCGATACCGACAAATGAACAGACGGCTGCAGTGGCAATGGAACAACAGGATTACTGGGAGGCTGTACGTCTCTATAGCGTGGAAATCGTCAAAAGTCCGGATCGTGCATTGCTTTATAAAGAACGTGCCAATGCATATTATCGCTTAAAGAAATACAGCGAGGCTATGCGTGATTATAATACAGCGATTGCACTTGACCCGTCCTATGTGGATGCCTATAATAACCGGGGCAGTGTTTATCATGCCTATGGTGAGTACGATAAAGCTATTTCAGACTATACCAAGGTTATTCGTCTTAATGCGCATCATGCAAAGGCGTATTATAACCGGGCGCTTGCCTATGCGGCAATCGGAGCCTATGAGAAGGCGGCTGCGGATGATACGCAGGCACTTCTGCTTAAGCCGATGAATGCCGATGCCTGGAAAAATCGTGGGATGGTATACGAGTGTATGGGACGTTATGCGGAAGCATTGCGTGACTATGAAAAGGCGATTGCCATCAATCCGAATGATGGAGCAGCATACTACAATCGTGGCAATGTACAGATGCGTCAGCAGGACGTGAAAGCGGCAATCCAATCGTATAAACAGGCAATTCGGCTAAATGATAAAGATGTGAACGCCTACAATAATATAGGGCTTGCCTACGCCGGACAGAAAAATACAAAGCGGGCATTGGAGGCCTATGACAAGGCAATCAGCCTGGAACCGGAGTATATGAATGCCTATAGTAATCGTGGCCTTATCTATATGGAACAGGGGAAATACGAAGAAGCCGAGGCGGATTTTAATAAGGCAATTGAGCTTGTGCCGGATTGTGCATCCTGCTACATGAACAGGGCAGCGCTTTATGAACTTCTTGGCAGTAATAATCGGGCACAGGATGACTATCGGCGTGCTGTGCTTCTCGATGCATCATGTGCGAAGGATGTGCCATGGAAATATCGGGATAAATAATAAAGAAGATAAGTTGGAGTCGCTGCATTTGTAATGCAGCGACTCTGCTTTTTTTGCAGTACAGAAAAGCCGGAGATTTCATCCTGCTTATTGCAATATTCGCGCAGTAAGATTACAATGAGATATAGTAATACGAAACAATAAAGGGGGATATGCATGAGGGCGATTAAAGGTCGTATTTTTGATATTCGTCAGTTTTCTGTCCATGACGGTGAAGGAATCCGTACGACGATATTTCTCAAGGGATGCCCGCTTCGTTGTGTCTGGTGCCAAAATCCAGAGGGAATTGCATGTGATGGGCGGCTCGTGTATTTTGTTGATAAATGCATCCATTGTGGTATGTGCCTGATGGTTTCGCAGGGAGCTGTCAAAGAGATTGCAGGAAAAATTACGATTATTCCGGAAGCAGTGACAGAGGGAGAGGAGTATGAACGTGAATGTCCAACGGGAGCTTTACGTATGGACAGCAGGGAGTATACTTTGACAGAGGTATTGGAGATGGCTTTGCGTGATTTACCTTTTTTTCTGCATGGTGGTGGAGTTACGCTGTCGGGTGGGGAACCGTTCTTCCAACAGGATTTTACACTGGCTTTATTGAAAAAACTTAAAGACAAAGGAATCCATACGGCCGTAGAATCGTCGCTTTGTACGGATTTGGATTATTTTAAAAAGGTGCTTCCCTATATCGACAGACTGTTTGCGGATTTTAAGGTGTTTTTACCGGAGGAACATAAACGCTATACGGGTATTGATCCGATGATCATTCGTGAGAACCTGCGCTATGTGCTGCAGTCCGGGTATAGAGATAATGTCGTTGTACGGACGCCGCTTATTCCGGAGTATATAGCAACAAAAGAAAACCTTATAGCGATTGCACAATGGTTGGCAGAAGTGTACCCGCAGGTGCAATATGAGTTATTAAACTATAATCCGCTGGCAAAAGCAAAGTATGCACATGTCGATTTCCCTTATGGGTTTTTAGAAAATCCACCAATGTATACAAAAGAGGAACTGCTGGTATTTCGTAATCTTGTTTTTAAAGCAGGTGTGGTTAATGTGTTTGTAGAAATTTGATTTACATGATAGAATATATGGTTGTAATCATAAATAAACTGAAAATTATTTAGATAGAGGTGTATGCAATGTTTTTAGAAGAAAGACAAGATAGTATTATGAGTATACTGACGCGTGATGGCAAGGTCAAGGTCAAGGAACTCAGCGAAAAATTTAAGGTCACGGAAGATTGTATACGCAAAGATCTTGGAGCCCTTGAAAAACAGGGCAAGCTTAAGCGCACCTATGGTGGAGCAGTCGTATTACGGGAAAATTTGCATACGATGGAGGTCAGCAAGCGCCGTAATAGTGATGTTGAGGCGAAGCGCCGCATTGCGGAAGCTGCAGTCAGCCTTATCAATGAAAAAGACATGGTATTTCTTGATATTTCAACAAGCAATCTTGCTGTAGCGGAGCTGCTTGAAAAAGATCAGCGTGAACTCACGGTTGTCACAAATATGATCGATATTCTTGTAATCCTTGCACATAATCCGAAGATTCGCCTTGTCTTTGCCGGGGGCAAAATCAATAAGAGCCGCGATGGTTTCTGGGGCGGTATGACGATGGACTTTATTTCACATCTTAAACCGGATATTGCGTTCGTTGGCGCCGTTGGTGTTGATGTGCGTGAAAACAGTGTTTCTACATACGATATTGAGGATGGAATCAATAAGGCAGCGATCATTCGCGCAAGCAAGAAGGCTTATCTTGTGGCAGAAGCCAAGAAACTCAATAAGGATGGCAACTATAACTATACGACACTCGATACGCTTTCCGGGCTTATCACAGATTCGATGCCGACAGAGGATATTCGTCAGGCGGCTTCGGATTATGGTGTACAGATTATTATCCCGTGAGACTGTTTCGCAACTTTTTATTTGGAGCTGAATTTTTAGTATGAAGCAAACATTTTTAAGGCTGCTGAGCTGGCAGAATTTTTACCATTTCATGCAGCAGGAAATTAAAGTATTTCTTTTCTTTCTAGCGATGCTATGCCTGTTTCGTCTGGTCTTTATCGGCTGGATGCACGCGTATATTGGACCTGCATCCGAAAGTCACGATGTGCTTACAGCTCTTTGGGTAGGCATGCGCATCAGTTGTAAGAGTGCTGGTCTACTGACAGTTATTTCACTGCTTTGCTCGGGAATGGCAAATGTTCTGGCACCCCGGCGCGAGAACATCGTGCGCTGTACGGTGAATGGAATTTCAATTCTTGTGCTGTCAGTTCTTTTTATTGCGCGTTTTCCGTACTACCGCCAGTTTCATTCGGGGTTTAACCAGCTTATGTTCAATACAGCAAATGATGATGTCTATGCGCTCGCTTTGTCCCTTGTACAGGAGTTTTATCTGCCAGTACGCTTAGCGGGTGCTTTTTTGCTTGCGTTTTTATTTTATAAAATTTTTATTCGTTTTTTGCGGTGCCAATGGGGCTTTTGGCATAACTGCGGATGGAAACCGTTATGCTGGATAGGGCGGGCTGGTTTTTTACTTGTGCTTTATTATGTATCCCTGCTGGCAATGTTTGGTGGAAGTCTGAACTGGCAGACGGAGGTTGACTGGGAAAATGCNGGTGTCACAAAAGATACATTTCTTAATGAGGCAATTCTTGATGATTTGCAGGCAGTTTATCGAGCCTATACGATGAATAACCGCATGGAGGCCTGCAATGGCCTCAACTTTGATACAGAGCAAATCAGGACGTTGGCCGCAGCACTTGCGAAAAAACCGGCAGACTCCGATGACCTTGATCGATATCTTACTCATCAGGCGCAAGGTATGCAGGTGGAAAAGCCGCGCCAGATTTTTATTATCATTTCGGAAAGTTATGCCAATTGGCCGCTTCTTGATAAATATAAGGATTTGCATATTGCTGATGGTATGAAATCGATTATGGCAGAGGAAGACAGTGATTACTGCGGGACATTTCTGCCGGATGGAGCGAGTACGGTATCGGCAGTCACAGGTATCGTGACTGGGTTTGCTGACGCGAATCTCTATCTTACAACGATGCCAGAGGCATTTGCCGCACCGTATCCGACGGCAAGTGCGCCACAAATGGAACGCCTTGGCTATGGAACGAACTTTTGGTATGCCGGACCATCGACATGGGAACGAATCGGTGCATTCACGCAGGCACAGGGTTTTGGACACTTTTACAGTCGTGGTGATTTCAAAAATGCCGACACGGGAAGTGTCTGGGGATGTGACGATGAATATCTGTACAAGGCAGTCCTTGATGGGGTGTCTGCGGATACGCCAAGCTTCAATGTATTGCTGAATGTGTCAAATCATTCACCGTTTAATATCGATCTGGAAAAAGCGGGTTTTGATAAAGAGGCACTGCGAGCAGCGCTGCCAGTGGAAGCGCAGAAAGATGAAGATCTTATCAAGCAACTGGGACATTATTGGTATGCGGATAAGGAAATGGCAGCTTTTATTCGTGAGGCGAAGGAAAAGTATCCGAACAGTCTTTTTATTGTGATTGGTGACCATGCGGATCGCTATAATATTGACAAGGCACCATCGATGTATGAACGTTATGGCATTCCATTTATCGTTACGGGAAAATCTGTGAAAAAAGGTGTGCTGGATAAGGAAGCAGCGGGTAGTCAGATTGATGTTGTACCGACGCTTATTGAGATGATTGCACCGCAGGGATTTGAATACGAAGCGCTGGGATCAAGCCTTTCACGCGGTAATAAAATGGGAGTGAATTATGGCTTTTGGATTATGCATGATAAAATTGGGAAGGCAGATATTCTGCCATTTAAGTCTGAGGCAATTGGTGCTGCGGCAGAGCCGATCAATGAACCGGTACTGCAAAGTTATATTGATGCGGTGCGGAGCATTTCGTGGTGGCGGGCCAAGTATGGCCCGATACTTGATGAGTCGCTCACAATAAACAGGAAATAAAGGAGCGGGACATCGTGATTATAGAAAAATGCAATCTGTGCCCAAGGCACTGCAATGCTGATCGCAGTCATGGTGAATATGGGTTTTGCGGTGCGGGGGCACAGGTGAAAATTGCGCTGGTATCGCTGCACAAATGGGAGGAACCTTGTTTGTCCGGTGAAAAAGGAGCGGGTACAGTATTTTTCTCTCACTGCAATCTGCACTGTGTATTTTGCCAGAACCATAAGATTAGTCAGGGCGGTAAAGGTATTGAGGTTACAGCAGCGCGGCTTGCAGAGATATTTCTTGAACAGCAGGAGCGTGGTGCTGCAAGCCTTGATCTTGTGACGCCGACACACTATGTTCCACAGATTCTTGCAGCGTTAAAGCTGGCGAAGCAGCGTGGNCTGCGGCTGCCAGTCGTATATAACTCGAATGCTTATGAAACAGAAGAAACCCTTCTATTATTGCGTGGATCAGTGGATGTATTTCTTCCCGATATGAAATATGCGGATGAAGTATCAGCCTGTCGCTATTCGAAGGCACCTGGCTATTTTGCGGCAGCGAGTGCAGCCATTTGTCGAATGGCTGCACTCGTTGGAAAGCCTGTAATTGAGGCGGGCAGAATGAAGCGGGGCGTTATCGTGCGTCATCTTATTCTGCCGGGACATAAAGACGAGAGTATGCGCATTGTTGATTGGCTGTGGCAGACCTTTGGTGATGATATATATATAAGCCTCATGAACCAGTTTACGCCGATGCATGAGGTCGCAGACTACCCCGAGATTAATCGCCGCCTTACAACGTATGAATACGATAAAGTTGTAGACCATGCAAGAGAACTAGGTATTACGCAGTGCTTTATTCAGCAGGGGCGTACAGCATCAGAAAAGTTTGTCCCACAGTTTGATGGACAAGGCGTGTTGAAATGAATTGAAGGTATAAGTCCGGTGGCCGTATCGCTGGAAAGAGCAGTCTGTGTCCTTACGGAACATCAATAAAAAAACTACAGTCCCGGTATAATTTTCGGGCTGTAGTTTTTTTGTGGAGTATTTTCCCATATAATTTATAGGAAAGCATTGACATATGTTATAAAAAGAAATACAATAAATTTAATCCCGAGTATTATGATAAGAATTCGTTTGATAATGAATGCTTATGCTGGAATGTGTATTATTATTGAAGAAACTATAGAAATGTAAGGAGAGCATAATATGGCTGAAAAATTATTGGATATTTCCAATCTACATGCAGGTGTAGAGGGGAAAGAAATTTTAAAAGGACTGGATCTCACAATGAATAAAGGCGAGGTTCATGTCATTCTTGGGCCAAATGGTTCAGGGAAGTCGACACTTATGAACATTATTATGGGGCATCCCAAATATGAAATAACAAGTGGAAGTCTTTTGTTTGAGGGCAGGGATCTTGCAGAGCTCAAGACATTTGAACGTGCACGTGCCGGTATTTTTCTTTCGTTCCAGACACCGGAAGAAATCCCGGGAATTACGGTAGAAAATATGCTGCGTACAGCGAAGAAGGCCGTCAGCGATGAAAATATTAAGATCTTTGCATTTCAGAAGAAGCTCAAGGCAATGATGCAGGAACTTAAAATGAAACCGGAATATGCACAACGTTATATGAATGTAGGTTTTTCCGGGGGAGAAAAAAAGCGTAATGAAATTCTTCAGCTCCTTATGCTGGACCCGAAGCTCGCGCTGCTTGACGAAACTGATTCCGGGCTTGATGTTGATGCCGTGCAGATTGTATCTGCGGGTGTAAAGAAGTTTCATACGGCAGAAAACTCTTGTCTTATTATCACGCATAATACGCGTATTCTTGAGCAGCTCGCAATTGATAAGGTGCATGTGCTTATGGATGGTAAAATTGTTGAAGAAGGCGGAGCGGAACTTATTGATGAAATCAATAAGAAGGGTTTTACGCATCTGCTTGATACCGATGCGAGGGGCCGGGGTAATTGTGAAACGTGTGAGATTGCCTGCCCGTGTCCAGCGAAATGAGGGATTGATATGGAAAAGAAAAAGACGTTTGTCGAAGATATTGAGCGGACTTTATATGATATAAAAAATGAAGACTATGCCGTATACAAAACACAGCAGGGGCTTACAGAGAAGATTATTCGCGATATCTCGCGTGAAAAGCATGATCCGGAATGGATGCTGGCTTTTCGCCTGAAGGCACTCGATGTGTACAACCATACGCCGATGCCGACATGGGGACCGGATCTGTCGGAACTGAATATGGATGAGATCGTTACATATGTAAAACCAAAGGGAACAATGACGGGAAATTGGAAGGAGGTTCCTACGGAAATTAAGGAAACCTTCGATCGGCTGGGGATTCCGGCAGCGGAAAAGACATCGTTGGCCGGAGTGGGCGCACAGTATGATTCCGAGGTTGTTTATCACAGTATAAAGGAAGATCTTGTCAAGCAGGGTGTCGTTTATACGGATATGGAAAGTGCACTGATCGAGCATGAGGATCTTGTGAAGGAATACTTCATGAAACTCGTACCGCCAAAGGATCACAAGTTTGTCGCGCTGCATGGCGCTGTCTGGTCGGGCGGTTCGTTTGTCTATGTACCGGAAGGGGTGCATGTGGATATTCCGCTGCAGTCCTATTTTCGTCTGAACTCGCCGGGGGCGGGACAGTTTGAGCATACACTTATTATTCTCGAAAAGAATTCCAGTCTCCATTTTATCGAAGGCTGTTCTGCACCGAAGTATAATGTGACAAACCTCCATGCGGGTTGTGTTGAACTCTACGTAAAGGAAGGTGCTCGTCTGCGCTACTCGACGATTGAAAACTGGTCACGTAATATGATGAATCTCAATACGAAACGTGCGCTTGTCGAAAAAGATGGCATCATCGAGTGGGTATCTGGGTCGTTCGGCTCACATATATCAATGCTTTATCCGTGCAGTATTCTACATGGTGAACATGCGCGCTGTGAGTTCACAGGTGTCACTTTTGCTGCACGCGGACAGCACCTTGATACAGGAGCGACTGTCATACATGCAGCACCGTATACGTCGTCAAATATCAGTACACGCTCCATTTCGAAGGATGGGGGTATCGTTGTTTATCGCGGGGCGGTAAAGGTTACCCCAAATGCACATCATGTGAAGTCTTCTGTTAACTGTGAGTCGCTCATGCTTGATGATGAGTCGCGCTCGGATACGCTTCCTGTCATGGATATCATGGGTGATGAAGTTGATATCGGACATGAAGCTAAAATCGGCCGTATCAGCGATGAGGCGATATTCTATCTCATGAGTCGCGGCATCAGCGAGGATGAAGCGAAAGCAATGATTGTACGTGGATTTGTTGAACCGATTGCCAAAGAATTGCCGCTGGAATATGCTGTAGAAATGAATAATCTCGTCAATATTGAGCTTGAAGGCACAATGGGCTGAGGTCGGGAGGAAAAAGAAATGATAGCAGAAAAAGAAATATTGAATCCTATTCCGATGCGGACCTGGCGCTGGCTTGGCGTGAACGCTGCACAGCTCCGGCAGGAACTGCCGACGATGGGGATTTATGATAAAAAGCCGCTTATAGCAGAAATTGCTGGCGTGCAAAGTATAAAAGATCAAAAAGAAATACCGGCAGACATCGCTGCATATGCAGCAAAAATTGATTGTGGTCTCAGCGAAGCCATGGATAAGACAGTCAGCGCGGTGTACAATAGTGGCTATGTTATAGAGATTGCGGCAAACGAACAGTGTACGCAGCCGATTCGGCTGCGCTATGTGCTGGATGAATCGAATCCGGCACTTACCGATGAACACATCATTGTTGCAAGAGAAAACAGTGAGGCAACGGTGATTATTTCCTATACAGGTGATGGGGAAATCTTCCACAACGGACGGACGCGTGTCTATGCTGAAAAAGGAGCGAAGCTCCATCTTATCAAAGTACAACTGCTTGCGGGTGAAGCGCAGCAGATGGATGCCATTGGTGCGTATGCTGAGGCTGGTGCTCGCATCGATGCCACTGTTGCAGAAGTCGGAGCGGCCCGTTCAGTAACAAGTCTTAAGATAAATCTGGCTGGTGATGAAAGCACAGCAGATATCAAGACGATCTATTTTGGCGATGGAACACGTGAACTTGATATGAACTATATCATCCGGCAGGAAGGTAAAAAGACGGATGGACATATGGAAATACAAGGTGCGCTGCTCGATAAGAGCCAGAAGATTTTCCGGGGAACACTTGACTTTATTCGAGGCAGTAAAGGTTCTGTCGGTCGTGAAGCTGAAAATGTTGTCGTATTGAGCCCGGATGTGCGGAACCGATCTGTACCATTAATGCTTTCCGGCGAAGACGATGTCGATGGTCATCATGCTGTGAGCGTCGGTAAAATGGATGAAAACAAACTCTTTTATCTCATGAGCCGTGGACTGAGTCTTCGCGACGCTGAAAAGATGGTTATTGCGGCATCTTTCCAGCCGGCTTTGCAGCGCATACCGGACGAAGAAATAAAAGGACAGATTGAAGAATATATCAGGAGGCGATTAGCCAATGTCGAATAAATATCGGAGGGATTTTCCTCTTTTACAGAATACAATGAATGGTAAGCCGCTTGTCTATCTTGATAACGGGGCAACGACGCAAAAACCGCAGCTTGTAATCAAGGCGATGGAAGACTACTATAGAAATTCAAATGCAAATCCGCATCGCGGCGCCTATGATCTTAGTGTCAGAGCAACGGAAATCTACGAAAACACGCGTGAACGCGTGCAGAAGTTTCTCAATGCAAAAAAATCCTGTGAAATTATTTTTACAAAGAACGCAACCGAGTCGCTTAACCTCATTGCCTACAGCTATGGTATGGAACATATTGCGGCAGGTGATGAAATTGTCATAACAATTTCAGAGCATCACAGTAATCTTGTGCCGTGGCAGCAGGTCGCACACGCAAAAGGTGCTGTGCTCAAATATATCTATCTTGATAAAGAGGATACGATTAATGATGAGGAAATTGAGACAAAAATTACAGACAAAACAAAAATCGTTGCGGTGACGCAGGTTTCTAATGTGCTTGGTATTGTAAATCCGATTGATAAAATTATAAAAAAGGCACATAGTGTCGGAGCTGTCGCGGTCATTGATGGTGCGCAGAGCGTGCCGCATATGAAGGTGGACGTGCAGATGCTGGATGCGGATTTTCTTGTATTTTCCGGTCATAAGATGCTTTCACCGATGGGGATTGGCGTCCTTTATGGCAAAGAAGCAATCCTTAATGAAATGAAGCCATTTCTTTGCGGCGGTGATATGATCGACTATGTAGAAGAACAGCATACGGATTTTGCGCCGCTGCCGGCAAAGTTCGAAGCCGGTACGCAAAATGTCGGTGGGGCAGCTGGTCTCAGGGCGGCAATTGACTATATCGAGTCGGTTGGTTTTGATGAAATTGAGCGCATAGAAAAAGAGCTTATTTCTTATGCAGTACCCAAGCTTCAGGCAATGCCTTTTATCGAACTTTATGGCTGCAAGGATATTACGAAAAAAACAGGCGTCATTACATTTAATGTCAAAGATATTCACCCGCATGATGTGGCATCAATTCTTGATGTCGATGGGATCGCCATTCGGGCAGGACATCACTGTGCACAACCGCTTATGCAGTATCTTGGAGTTAATGCAACTTGTCGTGCAAGCTTTTACTTCTATAATACAAAGGAGGATGTCGATAACTTTATCGATAGTCTGAATCATGTGAGGGGAGTGCTGGGGTATGGATCTTAGTGGAGTGTATACGGAGCTTATTGCAGAGCACAGCAAATCAACGCGTAATAAGAAGCATCTCGAGCAGGCGAACGTTACGCTTAAAGGACGCAACCCAAGCTGTGGCGACGAGATCACACTGGAACTTAAGGTAAAGGACGGAATTATTGAGGATGCATCTTTTACGGGTGTTGGCTGTGCAATCTCACAGGCTTCAACCTCTATTATGATAGACCTTATTCGCGGTGAAACTGTAGAGAAGGCGCAAAAGCTTATTGATACCTTTCTTGGCATGATCAAGCGTGAGATTACCGACGATGATGCGCTTGAGATCCTTGATGAAGCGGTGGCCCTCAAAAACATTTCGAATATGCCAGCCCGTGTAAAATGTGCTGTGCTGTCCTGGCATACGCTGGAATCAGCACTACATGATGATAAATGAACGGATGGCTGTAAAACAAAAGAAAAAGGGCTGTCATACCTGATATGCTGCCTCGTACAAGACAATAGTAAAAATTGTCTTGTACGAGGCAGCATATGATCAGATGTGGCAGCTCTTTCTTTATTATTAATTATTATTATTGTATTCTTCAAGTTCCATAACAGCGTCACGAACCATTTCTTCACTAACCTTGTAAGGCCAAATATCAAGATCAGGTGTATTTGCGGCTGTATGAATGACGATATCAATGTCTTCTTTTTCTGTGACATCCATATCCGCGAGACAAGTTGGCAGACCGACGCTTTTGTTGAAGTGGTAAACACGCTCAAATTCATCTCGCTGCTTGTCGAGAAGTAAAAGTGGTAAAATGCCATAACCAACAATTTCACCATGAAGATGCTTTTCTTTGCGTTTGCCGAGCGCGACAAGACCAAAGTAGATTGCATGGGCAAGGCCTGTGTTATAGTTATGTTCTGCAAGATTGGAGACGAGACCTGTACTAATGATGATGGCAAGAATCGTTTGCTCAAATGCACGAGAGGTCTTGCCCTGCCGTGCATCGGCAAGGCCATCAGCCGCATAGGCAAAGAGTGGTTCAGCACTCATCTTACTGATGGTGATGCCAAGTGCATCGGAATGGTCGAGCTCTAAAAGGCGTGTTGATACGACGGACTCGTAGTATTTTGCCATTGTATCGCCAAGACCGGCCCATATATATTCAATAGGAGCTTCTGCAATGATTTTTGGTGAAATAAAGATGTGATTTGCCGGGTATGCAGATGCATGTACACCACGGAACTGACCGTCCGGATAATATTGAACCCCGAGCGAAGTGCAGGCAGCACAAGTGCTGGCAATGGTTGGGAGTGTAAAAAACGGTTTTCTGAGAGCATGGGCGGTCATTTTACAAGTATCAAGAGCACGACCACCACCTGCGGCGAAGATCATATCTGCCTCCTGTACGGAAGGGCTTGCAAGCAGCAGGTTGACATTTTCGAGAGTGGAGTCACCGCCATACCAAAGGGTGTCAAGCAGTGTGAAACCACTTTCTTCGAGGAGGGCTGTGACTGTATCCTGAACCTTAGAAAGTGCCGTTTTGCCACCGATAAGTACGGCTTTTTTGCCATACCGGGCACAAATTTCCGGGATTTTGTCAAAGGCATCGTCGCCAATGGTGTAGCTTGGAAAAAACACATTGTTACTCATAAAGAAACCTCCAGATTTTAAGGTAAATCACGAACCCGGCAAAGGCGTAATGACGCATAACAAGTACGTGATAAAAGACATGACTTTAGTGTAGCATTGAATCAAAGAGTTTACAATGGGGGTGAAATATTTTGCGTGCAGTGCTTTTTTTTCTTATCGTGCGTGCTTAAAAACAATTTGTGACGTGTTACAATATAAAGTATATATAATTTTAAATTGGAGGGGAACGTGTGGATACACAAGTTTTATTTGTTGCACCATTTGAGGCACTGGCAAGTTTGGCACGAACTGTCGTTGAAGAAGGCTTTAAAGCAGATAAAGATCTTATTCATATAATTGTAGGCGATCTGCAGGAGGCATCCGGTTGTGTGCAAAAGGCGGTGGAGGATGGTGCCGAGGCTATCGTGAGCCGCGGCGGTACAGCATCACTTATTGAACAATGTGTTGATGTGCCGATTATACATATACAGGTGACCGTCACAGATGTTTTGCGTGCACTTATTCATAATGGTAATTATCCGAATAAAATTGGGATAGCAGGATTTGCTAATATGATTTATGGATGCGATGAGCTGGGGAAAATGCTGGGTATTCATTTTTATGAAATTTCTCTTCAGGAAGAGGCGGAAGCAGAACAAAAGATAGCGAAGGCCGTTAGTGAAGGTGTAGGACTTATCGTTGGCGATGCAATTTCAACAAAGATGGCTATTCGTCTTGGAATACAGGGAGAACTTATTCAGTCGGGGAAGGAAGCTATATACAAGGCACTGCATGAAGCTTTGCTTATAGCACGTATACGAAGGGAAGAACAGCGTAAATCGGAAATTCTGCGTATGGTAATTAACCACTCACAAGATGGAATTATTGCGGTTGATCGTGACAGGAAGATTACGCTTTTCAATCCGGTTGTTGAAAAGCTTTTTAAGACAGCACATACCGATGCGGTGGGGAAAAATATAGGATGCGTGATACCGAAATTGGCAATGGCAAAAGATGATGATATGCTGCGGCAGGTAGAAGATAAGACGGTTGCTATGCGAAGTGTTGAAATAAAAGTAAAAGAGGAAGTCGTCGGAGAAATTTACACGGTGCAAAATGTTTCTGAGGTACAACGCTTTGAACGGAACATTCGTAAAAAAATGTCGCAAAAGGGTCTTGTTGCTAAATATCATATGGATGATATCATTGGGCAGTCTGCGTCTTGCC
>WSSedB1CaDRAFT_10000234_pt1 | contig 25905 bp, 18 predicted proteins | sample WetSurSB1Cattail_FD_9460 | JGI IMG/M metagenome (IMG submission 9460)
TGCAGTTGGCAGAGGGAGTTCAATTATTTGTTTCAATAAAGGGGTACTGACCGGGGCACTAAATTTATCCATACCCTCAACATATGCCATTACAACAGGAACTGAATTATTTATAAAATGCGCTATTACAGGCAACCACAGCGTGCCGCTCCAAAAGAAGAGATAGCCGAAAACCAAACCGAGGAGAAATCTGGGGAGAAATCCAAAAAACTGAAAATGTAATGTGCTGAATATAATTGCAGTGATCCAGACAGCCAGATGCCCCGATTTAAAATAGTTATAAAAAATCCTTTGTAAAACGCCTCTGAATATAAATTCCTCCCCTACCGCAGGAATAACGGCAATAATTAAAAGATTTAAGATCATAATACCAAAAGAAGAAGAAACTATGACCTGATTTATTATATCATTTGCATGATCTTCTTTTTGTATCATCCACTTTTCAACTCCTCCAAGCCATACCGGAAGATGCATGCCTGCATTTAGCTCTCCCGTAAAAGTGGTTATTGGAAATAAACAGAAAGCAAGAATAATCATCATACCTGCCTCTTTTAATTGTGGCCTGGCAAGCTCTTTTAATGCTGATACGGAATCAGGTTTCAGAAGTCTGAATATTATAATCGATGGAATAATAAAAATTGAAATATCCTGAGTCATCAGAATATACTTAAGAAATAACAGGTCATTACTGTTTAAATATGTGTCTGACTTATTCAAAATATTTAAATCTGATCCAAAAATCAGAGTACCGGCCAGGATCAGAATGATTGACAATGTAACTCCAACACCAACGACTATTATTATTGACACAAGAAACTGATACAGAGGAGATTCCTGGTATATTTTGAAACGGCTAAAGTTATCACCCATTTTATTAATTTTGCATCAGTTAAATATAATCAAATATGTGTGTTGTAAGGAAGATGCATGCATCGTCCTTACATTATAAAAAATAAATTATCAGGAATTGAAAATTGGCAACATATCTTTAGGGGAATTCCCTTTATTCCTGGCTCCTATGGAAGATATCACCGATCCTTCCTTCAGGATGGTATGCAAGATGAATGGGGCTGATTTTATGTATACTGAATTCGTCTCTTCTGACGGACTTATACGTGATGGAGAAAAGAGTGTCAGGAAACTTGATATCTATGATTTTGAGAGACCCATTGGTATTCAGTTATACGGGCATCTTCTAGATTCAATGGTAGAGGCTGCCCTGATAGCTGAGGAGGCAAAACCTGAGCTCATCGATATTAATTTTGGTTGTCCTGTTAAAAAAATTGCCAACAGAGGTGCCGGGGCAGGAATGCTCCGTAATATACCACTGATGGTTGAGATGACGGAAGCTATTGTCAGAGCAGTGAAGCTTCCTGTTACGGTCAAAACCCGGCTGGGATGGGATGATGACAGTAAAAACATCGTGGAGATTTCAGAACGTCTTCAGGATGTGGGTATACAGGCATTAACCATACATGGTAGAACCAGGGCACAAATGTATAAAGGTTTTGCTGACTGGACACTGATAGGTGAGGTAAAGAATAATCAAAGGATCAGTATTCCAATAATAGGAAATGGGGATATTGATGGTCCGGTGAGAGCAAAAGAGATGTTCGACAAATACGGAGTTGACGGTATTATGATCGGCCGTGCAACAGTAGGAAGACCATGGATATTTCGCGACATCAGACATTACCTGAATACCGGTGAACTTTTACCTGAACCGTCAGTTAATGAGAAAGCCGATCTAGCTCTGCTTCATCTTGATAAATCCCTTGAGTTTAAAGAAGGGAAAAGAGCTATCTTTGAGATGCGCCGGCATCTTTCAAATTACTTTAAAGGCTTACCGCATTTTAAGGATACTCGTCTTAAACTACTTACAACAGTTGAGGTTGACGACATAAGGAAAATTATTGAAGAGATCCGTGAAAAATGGGGTGACTTCAGGTCGGATGACAAAACATCTGTATATAATATTTAATTCCCATATTTTCTATCACGTTTCTGAGCTGTTTAAAAAGTCATTTTTAACCACAAACCTTTGAGACCTTTGTGTTTAATGGATTCCCAACTTTTGGACAGTCCTCCGAATCACACATTTACTGAAAATTTCCACTTTTCCATTAGGCAAAGGGAGTCAGGGAGATGATGTTATCAACCGGTAATTTTTTTAAACAGCAGCAAAAAACTCTCCCATTTAAAAATCCTCTTCAGTATTAAAATAAATAAAATTCCTGTAACAATAAGTGCGGCAAATTCAGTCCAGGGGTGAACAGTTGACTGTAGATATACTGCTGAGGTTTGCAGAGAGGAAGACTGGTTTGTTACCATGATACAAAGAAAAATATTATTCGCTGTATGGGCGCCCATACTGGCTTCAATACCATCATCAAGCACAGTAATAATACCGAATATCAGTCCGAATAAGATATACTGTGGTATCATGGTAAAGAATCCAAATTCCTTTACCTCCGGATTGAAAGCATGCAAGAGACCAAACAACAGCGAAGTCATTATTACCGGAAACCATCTGTTCCTGACCAGTACCGCAAAGCCCTGCATGAGATAACCCCTGAAGAGTATCTCTTCGAAGGCCGCCTGAAACGGAATAAAAAGTACTGATAAAACTGATACCAGTATGAGTGAGGCCGACATATTATTAATTGTGAAGTTCGAAGGATCAAGTTTCAGATAGCCAAACAAGTACAGAGCAGACAGGAACATCCATACAGCTCCTGAAGTAAAAAACCTGCCCCACCTGATCTTTCCTGTCCCATTAATTGTTTTTCCAAGAGTGCGTCCGTTTAAAGGCTTAATCAGAACTATAAAAGCAATTAACCCCATGATGAATGGAAACATCATCATCAGGAACACAACATTATGACTTAGCCCTATAACACTGAAGTCATTCGGGTTAGCGGCCAGTTGAGAATATACAGCCGGATTTGAAGATGATTTTATAAGTAAAGCTAAAAATAAAGGGACAGCCCCGATTGAGTTTGACACAATGAGAATAGCAGCAAACATTACAGCATATCTCCAGAAGCTGTTTTTACTTTTAAATGATGATTCAAGATGGTTCATAGTAAAATTTTAGTGCCTGTCAGAATTCAGAGCTAGTCCGTTTTGGATAATCTATTGAATAATGAAGACCGACACTTTCATGCCTGTTCTGTGCCATCTTAATTATAATATAGCCAACATTTATAAGATTCCTTAATTCACAAATCTTCTTTGAGATAAGTGATTTTTTGTAAAGCCTTTCTGTCTCTTCATACAATATATCCAAACGCACCATGGCTCTTTCAAGTCTGATATCTGACCGTACAATTCCGACATAATTACTCATGATCATCTGTACTTCTTTACTGCTTTGGGTAATAAGTACCATCTCCTCGAGGTGGGTTGTACCCTTATAATCCCATTCGGGAATTTGCTCTTCAAATGTCAGATCATTTAGCCTTTGTCCTGAATGGATGGCAGCGCGGTATGCATAAACAGCTGCTTCAATAAGCGAGTTGGAAGCGAGTCGGTTCGCACCATGCAGTCCGGTAGAAGATGCTTCTCCCAATGCATAAAGCCTGTCAATATTGCTTTGTCCGTCAAGATCAACTTTAATTCCGCCACACGAATAATGTGCGCATGGGACCACCGGTATCAAATCCCTGGTTATATCTATTCCCCGTTCCAGGCAATGTTCATACACATTTGGAAAGTGGTCTTTCAGGCCTTCCTTATCCAAATGAGTACAATCAAGCCAAACATGATCGTCGCCCCAGATTTTCATCTCATTATCAATTGCCCTGGCAACTATATCGCGTGGGGCAAGCGATCCTCTGCTATCATACCTGTTCATGAACTTTTCTCCGGAAAGATTCTTAAGAACTGCTCCATAACCACGCAAAGCTTCCGTGATAAGAAAAGATGGCCTGTTTTCCGGGTCGTACAATGATGTAGGATGAAACTGAATAAATTCCATATTCTCAATGGTTCCTTTTGCCCTGTATACCATTGCAACTCCATCGCCTGTTGCAACTTCAGGGTTTGTCGTAGTAAGGTAAACGTTTCCTATACCTCCGGTAGCTACAATAGTCACTTTTGAAAGAATTGTAATTACTTTCTGGTTAACCAGATCAGCAACATAGGCACCGAAACACTTTATATCGGGGTAATTTCTTTTAACCACTTCACCCAGATGATGTTGTGTTAACAGCTCAATTGCAAAATGATGTTCAAGAATTTCGATATTAGCTTCATTTCTTACCCGTTCCATTAAAGTGTTCTGAATACTTTCTCCGGTTTTATCCTTATGATGGAGTATCCGGTATTCAGTGTGTCCTCCTTCCTTTGCAAGATCGTAAGTTCCGTCTTCTTTCTTATCAAATGAAACCCCCAGCTCAATAAGATCTTTGATCCGGTCAGGTGCCTCCTCGACCACCATCCTGACAACTTCCTCATTGCAGAGGCCGCCCCCTGCAATCAGAGTATCACTTATATGTTTTTCAAAATTATCAGGCTCACTGAAAACAGCTGCAATACCCCCCTGAGCATACCGTGTATTTGTATCTTCAAGTTTTGCTTTAGTAACAATAGTAACTTTTCCATACTTTACGGCCTGAAGGGCAAAAGTAAGACCCGCTATTCCGGAACCAATAACGAGAAAATCTGATCTCTTTTTCATAACATCTTACCAAAATAAGTGGCAAAGATACAAATAGATTTAAGCTATTATTTGCCAGTCTTTATTTCTTACTCCTTCCCCTACCTTCCCTTAAACAATTATGGAAGGGTGATATTACTATCATTGAGAACATTGCAGGGAATGTTGAAAAGTCGGAATCTATTAACCACAAAGAGCACAAAGTAAATTCACAAAGGGCACAAAGTCCCGATAGTTACCGGGATAAATATCAAGATATTCCCTTTGTGCACTTTAGGCCTGCTTTGTGTACTCCCAACGCTTCGATTTGTGGTTAAAAGGGACTTTTTCAACAACCCGATGGACATAGGTTTCAAGAAGACAATAAGAGGACAGGGGATAAGTATATTTATCAAGAGCGTTGACTCTTACTCTGCCTCTTTGTAAAACAGAAGTTTTTAAATTACTTTTGTCTTCCGCAAAAGTTAAATAAATCAATTATGGCTCAGGAAGATAATTTTAAAAAGCTGGTTGCTCATTGCAAAGAATACGGATATGTCTTTCCCTCAAGTGAAATCTACGACGGATTAAGTGCCGTGTATGATTATGGCCAGTATGGTGTTGAACTGAAGAATAATATTAAGAAATACTGGTGGGATAGTATGGTACTGCTTAACGATAATATTGTAGGCCTCGATTCAGCAATTTTTATGCACCCCACTATATGGAAAGCATCAGGACACGTTGATGCATTCAATGACCCGCTTATTGATAATAAAGATTCAAAAAAAAGGTACAGGGCGGATGTTCTTATTGAAGACCACCTTGCAAAGCTCGATGACAAGATTACAAAAGAAGTGGATAAGGCAAGAGAAAGGTTCGGGGACGCTTTCGATGAAAAGAAATTCAGGGAGACTAATCCCAGGGTGCTTGCAAACCAGGCGAAAATAGATGAACTGAATGCACGGTTTTCAAAAGCTCTGAATGAAACTGATCTCGTTGAACTTAAACAGATTATTATTGATAATGAAATTGTCTGCCCTATATCAGGCACCCGTAACTGGACAGACGTCAGACAGTTTAACCTGATGTTTGCCACGGAGATGGGATCTACCCTGGAAGGGGCTAATAAAATTTATCTGCGTCCCGAAACAGCTCAGGGTATCTTCGTTAATTTTCTTAATGTTCAGAAGACAGGAAGGATGAAGATCCCGTTCGGAATTGCACAGATCGGGAAAGCATTCCGAAATGAAATAGTTGCACGGCAGTTTATCTTCCGTATGAGAGAATTTGAGCAGATGGAGATGCAATTCTTTGTACAACCAGGCACTGAACTCGATTGGTTCAAAAAATGGAAGGAAACACGCATGAGATGGCACCAGGCTCTCGGTTTCGGAAGTGAGAATTACCGTTTTCACGACCATGTCAAACTCGCTCATTATGCAAATGCTGCTACCGATATTGAATACAAATTCCCTTTCGGTTTTAAAGAAGTTGAGGGGATACATTCCAGGACTGACTATGACCTGAAACAGCACCAGGAATACAGTGGTAAAAAGATGCAGTATTTCGATCCCGAAAAAGGTGAATCATACATCCCCTATGTAATTGAGACTTCAATTGGCGTTGACAGGATGTTCCTGCAGGTGATCTCTGCTGGCTATCAGGAAGAAATATTAAAAAAAGAAGATGGCAGCACTGATATCCGCGTTGTGCTCAGGCTCCCTTCATTTCTAGCCCCGGTAAAACTGGCTGTAATGCCCCTGGTAAAGAAAGACGGACTGCCCGATATTGCCGAAAAAATTGTACATGATCTTAAATTCGATTTTAACTGCCAGTATGATGACAAAGATTCAATTGGCAGAAGGTACAGACGCCAGGATGCAATCGGTACACCATATTGTATAACCATCGATCATCAGACACTTGAGGATAAGAGCGTTACAATCAGGTATCGTGACTCAATGAACCAGGAGAGACTTCAGATTGAACAACTTGTCGATATCATTAAAGAAAAAGTATCTATTCAGAGCTTGCTGAAAAAACTTTAGAATGAACAAAGTCCTGATAATAACTTACTACTGGCCACCCAGTGGAGGAGCAGGAGTTCAGAGATGGATGAAATTCTCAAAATATCTTCCCGAATTTGGCTGGGAACCAATTATACTCACTGTCGATCCAGAATATGCCGCTTACCCGGTTACCGACGATTCTCTGATGGCTGATATCCCTTCTTCAACCTTAGTATACAGGACTGCTGCCACTGATTATTTCAGTGTTTACAGGAAGGATAAATCAAAAATCCCAACGGCAGGTTTTGCCAATAATGCAGATAATACACTCAGAGGGAAAATTGTGCGTTTCATCAGGGGAAACTTTTTTATTCCTGACCCGAGAAAAGGCTGGAATAAATATGCTTTCACAAAAGCTTGCGATATCATAAGAACAGAAGGTATAAAATATGTTATCACAACCAGCCCTCCTCATTCGACACAATTGATAGGACTAAAAATCAAGAAAAAATATCCTGAGATTCAGTGGACAGCTGACCTGCGTGATCCATGGACCGACATCTACTATTACCACCAGTTTTATCCGACATTCATTTCGAAAAAAATAGATTCGGGATATGAAAAAAATGTTCTTAAAAAAGCTGACAGAATAATAACTGTCGGACCATCATTGAAAAATCTTTATTCTCAGAAATTAAAAGGGACAGCTGCTAAAACTGAAGTAATAACCAACGGATTTGATGAGAATGATTTCGCAGGACTAGTGTCATCAACTCCAGGCATTTTTACTATTTCTTACATAGGAACTCTTTCCGATGCTTACCCGATTGATGGATTCATGGCTGCTCTGAATAAGTTCAAAGAAAGAGGAAATGACTATAAGTTGAAATTCATAGGAACAGTATCTCCAAAACAAAAAGAATTCATGTTATCTTCTGTTGATCAATCAGATATTGAATTCATTGGTTCAGTTGACCACCTAACTGCAATAAAATATATGATTGAATCATCTTTGTTATTATTAATAATACCTCACCATAAAAGCAGCAAAAGCATTATAACTGGAAAACTGTTTGAATATATTGCATCAGGGAAACCGGTACTTTGTCTGGGTCCCGTTGATGGAGATGCAGCTACTATTTTAGACCTGTATGGTTTTGGTAAATGCTTTTCATACAGAGATATAAATAGTATCGAAAACTTCATTTTCTCAACTATTTCAAATCCAGTTAATTTGCAATCAAAATCAATTGAATTATCACATAGAAATATTGTAAAAAAACTAGTATCTTTTCTGGGTTAAAACGCTGTATGACTAGCGGATATAAGTCGATAAGAAATTTAATATTATTTATATATAAATTAATGATATCTGACCATGGAATTAAATTTATTCGTTAAAAATTTCGCGGAGATCTTTGAAGAAACTGAGGCTGGCCTTTTTAAACCTTCAACAAAATTTCGTGATATTGAAGAGTGGAGTTCACTATTAGCATTATCTGTTATTGCCATGGTGGATGAAAAGTATAATGTAAGTCTCACCGGTGATGATATCAGAAAGTCGTTAACTCTTGAAGATCTATATAATATTGTGAAAGAAAAAAAATAATGGCATACCTGGATTTCCCTAATGTTAGTCTTAAAGGAGTTTCTGCCTGTGTTCCCAAAACAATTCTGGAGAACAGGAGTCTTGAAATTTTTAAAACAGAAGATTTCAGCAAATTTTTGGCCTTAACAGGAGTCGAGCGTAAGCGGATAGCCGGTAAAGATATCTGTACATCTGATCTCTGCTATTACTCGGCAGAAAAACTACTTACAGATCTGAAATGGGGGAAAAGTGATATTGATTGCATCATATTTGTCAGCCAGACACCTGATTATGTACTGCCGGCTACCTCATGTTTATTGCAGGAAAGACTGGGATTAAAAAATGAAGTCGTTTCGATTGATATTTCATCAGGCTGTTCGGGTTGGATTTACGGGTTAAGCATTATTTCCGCATTGCTGTCTTCGGGAAACCTTAAGCGCGGATTGCTCCTCGTTGGCGATACCATATTAAAGACCTGCTCGAGGGAGGATAAAAGTACTTTCCCATTGTTTGGCGATGCCGGAACTGCAACAGCAATTGAATTTAAGAAAGGTGACAAAGGGTTCCGGTTTCATCTGGCAAGCGATGGATCAGGTTTTAATTCAATTATTATTCCCGACGGAGGATATCGAAATGTCATATCGGAATCTTCATTTGAAAAAAAGGATTATGAACGGGGAATTACGCGGGATAATACTCAGCTTGCCATGGATGGCATGAATGTTTTTTCATTCGGGATGAAAAGAGCGCCGGAATCGGTTAATCTTCTGATGTCACATTTCAATATCCTGCATGAAAAAACAGACTACTATATTTTCCACCAGGCGAACAAGTACTTAAATGAGAAGATCAGGAAAAAGCTTGATCTGAGTGAAGAAAAGGTACCTTATACATTGAAGGATTTTGGTAACACCAGCTCGGCTTCGATACCCTTAACCCTTTTATCAATAAGTAAAGAACTGGAACACTCTCAGAAAGAAATAATAGCCTGTGGATTTGGTGTTGGTCTTTCGTGGGGAAGTGTTAATCTGACAATAGATAAACTAGTTTGTTCAGCTTTGATAGAGATATAAAAGAAAGATAATGTATAACCCATTTACTTTAAAAGGAAAAACAGTTTTCGTTTCAGGGGCCTCCTCCGGAATTGGGAAAGCTATTGCTATTGAGTGTTCAAAAATGGGAGCTGATGTGTTTATTACAGGACGCAACGCGGAAAGGCTTAATAGTACATTTTTGGAGCTTGATAAGGGAAACCACATGCAAATAATTGCTGATTTGCAAACAGATGAAGGCATTAAAACAGTTGTTGAAAAAATGCCATCAGTGGATGGGATAGTTCATTGTGCCGGTATTGCAAAACCATTGCCTTTCAGGTTTTCAGGAAAGGAGGTTATGAATGAAGTTATGGGAATAAATTTCTATTCGCCGGCCATTTTATCGCAAGAATTGCTTAAAAATAAAAAAATCAACAGGGGGGCATCTATTGTTTTTATTTCTTCTGTTTCCGGAGTATTATGTTCATCGGTGGGAGGATCAGTTTATTCAGCAAGCAAGGGTGCAATAAACGGTTTGGTGAAAGGAATGGCGATTGAACTGGCAGCTAAAATGATACGGGTAAATACAGTTAACCCGGGAATGATTGATACAAATATTTATGTTGCAGGGACCATAACACAAGAACAACTAAATGAAGATATTAATCGCTATCCTCTGAAGCGATATGGGAAACCGGAAGAAGTAGCATATCTGGTGATATATCTTCTGTCGGATGCGTCTTCCTGGGTTACAGGGTCAGGTATGGTTATTGATGGTGGTTATACCTTATTATAAAACCAATGAAAGTATTTATTAAAGGAATATCATATTACCTTCCTGAGAAAGTTCTCACTAATGAAGATCTGTTGACTGATTTCCCCGAATGGTCAGTTGCAAAAGTTGCCTCAAAGTTAGGAATCAGCCAGAGGCATATTGCTGCCGGTAATGAAACGGCAACTGATATGGCAATAAAAGCAGGTGAATTACTGATAAAGGAGTATAACATCGATAAAGCAAGTATAGATTATATTCTCCTGTGTACTCAGAGTCCCGATTATTTTTTACCGGCATCCGCCTGTCTGATCCAGGACAGATTGGGCCTAAAAACCGGTACAGGAGCTCTCGACATCAATCAGGGTTGTTCAGGTTTCATATACGGATTATCGCTAGCCAAAGGGCTTTTGTGCGCCGGAATAGCAAAGAACGTATTATTACTTACTTCAGAAACCTATTCAAAATATATTCATGCCAGAGATAAAGGCAACAGAACAATTTTCGGAGATGCATCAGCAGCCACACTTATTTCCTCGGATGGACTTGCAGAAATAAGAGACTTCAGTCTTGGGACGGATGGTCGCGGAGCCGGAAACCTTATTGTGGAAACAGGAGCATCACGATGTATTAATATTAAAAATAATATCACATGGGATGAGAGCGGTAATCCGGTATCTCCCGACCATCTCTACATGAACGGAACCGAGATTTTCAACTTTACACTCGATGTAGTACCCATTTTAATAAATGACACCCTGAAAAAAAATGGTTTATCACAAGCTGAAATTGATCTGTTCGTTTTTCATCAGGCTAATAAACACATGATGGAGTTTCTGCGCAAGAAATTAAAAATTGAACCTGAAAAATTCTACTATTATATTGAAAATGTTGGAAATACAGTTTCCTCAACGATACCGATTGCTTTAAAGGAGGCGATTAATGAAGGGAAAATCCGTGCAAACAATGAGATTTTGATTGCAGGATTTGGTGTTGGATATTCCTGGGGTGGAACCATTCTTCGTTTTTAATGAAATAACCTTTAAACTAAAAGTCAATTTTCTATCTCCAAAAACTAATGTTTACCTTTTTTGTATTCAAACCAGCTGTAAAATCAACTCAGGAACCAGATTAATAAATTAGTAAAAAAAGTGAATCACGTTATAAAACGCTCATAAATGAATGTTGGTATAGTTGTTGACAATGACATAAATAACGACAAAAGGGTTCTCAGGGAGGTTGAAATTCTCAGGGAAAACGGAATGAGAATATATATTATAGGCTTTGGCTTTGACAAAAAGAAATATCCTGAAATAGAGGGAATTTTGATATCCAGAATCAGTATCAATAAGAAAATCAAGAATATATTGTTTTTTCTTTTCAACACGATTCCTCTTTACGAATGGTTATGGGCCTCAAAAATAAAGAAGTTCGTTTTAAAGAATGAAATAGATATTTTGCATGCTCATGATCTTTACATGGCAAAATCATCCCACAGAGGAATTGCTAAATCAGGGAGAAATATTCCTTTAATATTGGATCTCCACGAAAATTACCCCTATGCTGTAAGCACTTATAACTGGACAAAAGGATTTTTCAGAAGTTTGATTGCAGCCCCAGGATTGTGGGGGAAAAAAGAGTCAGAGTACCTTGGGTATGCTGATAAGATTGTCGTTCTAAGTAATAACTACGCTACGCAGTTATTGATGAAATATCCCTCATTCGCAGAAAATCAATTTTGCGTATTCCCCAATTACCCCGATCTTAAACAGATGAATTCGTTCACAATCCGGAAAGAAATAATCCCCTTTACAAAAACATCACCAATAATCTTTTATTTCGGTATCATAGCCGAAAGAAGAGGAATATTCAATGCGCTTGAAGCTTTCCGAAAAGTCATCAAAGAAGCAAATGATGCTACATTTTTACTTATTGGGCCAATTGATAAAGTTGACAAAAAGCGCTTCGACAATATCCTGAAAGCTCCTGATGTTTCAGATAAATTAATCTATATTCCATGGATTTACTTATCAGAACTGCCCACCTATCTTGAAATATCAGATATTTGCATCGCACCTTTCCTTAAAAACCCTCAACACGAATCAGGTATAGCAAATAAAATTTTTGATTATATGCTTGGGAAAAAACCGATTATAGCTTCAGACTGCATCCCACAGCAGGAATTAATTGAAAGACATAATTGTGGATTAGTATATCATAATGAATATGAGCTAGTTAATGCCATGATCACACTCCTTAACAACAGCATAATGAGGATTGAGATGGGGGAAAATGGGTATAATGCAATAACTAAAGAACACAATTCAGAAGTAGTAAAACGAAATCTGATTGAAATGTATGAATCATTATTTAAAAGAAAAAATAATTGATTTTGAATTTCCTGATAAACGGATAAAGGCATATCTGATATTTCATAATTTTACAATAAGAAAGGATAATAATGAAGGGATTTCTAAACAAGGCACAGATTGAATATGTTTTATCCCATCTTAATAATCATATTGATTTAAACGAAACTGTTAAAAATTCATTCGTTTTTCTAAAATATCACGACAAAATTTCAGACTATTCGAATAAAATTATTTTTCTTCTGAGTGATAAGGATATTGATCTGAATGAGATTGTATCAATAAATCAGATTCCAGTACTGTTCCCGGTTGCCGGTGAGATGAATTCCTTTAGAAAGGAGGATGGAAATATAATTGTACATCATGATTACATTAAATCAGCATTTTTTCTGCTTTCAGGTTACCAGGAATATGTAAATAATGAAAAGGATTCCCTGGGGCGGTTTTCATATATGTCGTCGGTTCAGGAGAAACTAAAAATAACTGATAAACCTATTGTAAACTATTACTTTGTTGAAATAATAAAGGCGATTGAGGAATTTTGCCTGATGCATAATATTAAAACCGGTAAAAAGAAAGAATTCAATACGTTCGCATTTTTGCTTACACACGATATTGACCGGATTTCCTATTACAACATGAATACTCTGCTCTATTCGCTTAAACTTCTGTTTGGTTTTAAAAAAAGTGAAAATAGCAGAATTTATCTTTTAAAGGAGGTTATCAACGTTGGCCTGCATATTGTTAATATTTTTGATAAGAGAGATCCATATTGGAATTTTGAATTTCTATCAGCAAATGAAAAAGAACTTGGAATAACTTCAACATATTTTTTCCTTCCCCGCGATCGGAAACATGTTGATTCATATTACAATTTTACCGATAAAAAGATAAGAAATCTGATAGCTTTTCTCAAAAACAAAGAAAATGAAGTAGGCTTGCACGGAACAGTTGCGTCTTCAGAATCAATAGATTCTCTGAAAGTCATAATTAAGGATTTTAAAAGTGCAACCGGTCTATCCGGTTTTGGAATCAGACAGCATAAGCTGATGTGGCATCATCCACTTACAGCAGTTAATCACGGTAAGGTTGGGATAATATATGACGCAACTCTTGGTTTTGCCGACCATGAAGGATTCAGAAATTCATATTGCCATCCATTTAAGCTTTTTGATTTTGAAAATAACAGGATGTTACCCACCTGGGAAATTCCTTTGAATGTAATGGATACTACGTTATTACATTACCGGCATCTTTCAAATGAAGCTCTTATTGAATCAGTATCTGAAATTGTTAAAGAAATTAAAAAGTTTAATGGAGTATTTACCTTGTTATGGCATAACAGTTCCTTGTATGAAAATGCTATGCCTGGGATAACAAAATTATACTTCGATTTACTGAATAAAATTTTAGCAGAACAACCGGAAATATATTCAGGTTTAGAGATTATTGAAAAATATAACTCCATAAAATTATAACTGGCAAAATGTCTTTAAAAATCAAATTTCTGGAAAGGGAGTCAATTGATAAAGTGATTGATTTTTTTAATCAGGAAATGAATGATAAGCCACAATCGAACAATCGCAAACGGGATGAATTTGAATGGCTGTTTTTTAATGGAGTATATAAACCTGCGCTCTATTCAGTAGCATTTAATACCGAAGACGATGAAATTGTAGGCACATATGCAGGGATCTTTATACCTATGTTATCTCCCTCAGAAGAGCCTGTTCTCACTTGCAAAGGTGAAGACTCGCTGCTTTCTCTCGACCGGATGATTAAAATCGGGAAAAGAGATATACTTAAAGAATTGCTAACGGCTTTAGAAGAAAAATCTAAAGAAGATAATGTACTTTTTATCTGGGGATTTACCGCAGCAGGTAATTCTTTTAAACGATGCGGCTTTAACATTAATAATCAGATAAAGGGGGCATTTTATGTAATTAAACCCATTCAATTCTATAAATACCGGCTCCTCCAATTCCCGCGACAATCAGTTATAAAGAAGATACGGTTATTCGGTTTCTCCTGGTACAATTACTCCAGACAGTTAATTTCCTCCCTGACTTTTTCACAGATTTCGTTAAGAAAGATCCGTTTTGACGAGATTGAAGAAGAAATACTTTTATCTTTTCTTCCAAAAAATGTATTTACTATCTATTTAAACAAAGAATATCTCAAATGGCGGATATACGGAAATCCCTCCTCTATGACTTACGGATTTCTGGAATTCAAAGATAAGAACGGGGATATAGAATCATATTTCATTTTCTCATCAAATATAGAGAACATCTATTTCGTTGAGCAATTCCTTTTCAGAAAAGATCTGAATGATAAAAGGAAACTTAAAATTATGAGTAGCGCATTCAATTTCTTGAAAAAACAAAATGCGACCGCTATCAGGGCGATGGGTTTTGCAGACAATAGTCTGAATATCAAAGAAATTTATTTGTTAAAGAAGACAGGTTTTTATTTTTTTGAAAACAGGAAAGCCAGTTATTTTATTTTTAAAAACCTGACTGATCTGAGTATTAATGCCAGAGATATCTATTTATCAAGGCTTAATACTCTTGGAACTGTCTGATTTATTTATAAATTCTGATGCTTTAAAATATAAAAATTACCTATTGATGATTTATTCTCATTTTATTATAACTCCGTTTAATCTGAGAAATTTCCCCAAATCAAATAACCATGATTATGATAATTGGGTGAAATGGACCAGATACAGAATTGAGTTATTCAAGGAATATTGTTTACCGTCGCTCATAAATCAAAGCTGTAAAACATTTAAATGGTTAATATATTTTGACACTGACACACCCGGGGAATTTAATGAATTTTTAAAAGAATTAAGTTTATTTTCTTTTATTGATATTTGTTATAGCAAAGGGATTAAGGATTTTACTGAAAGTTATATAAAAGAGGTAAAAAAGAGAAACGGGGAATCGGTAAAATGGATAATTACAACAAGAATTGATAATGATGATAGTCTTCACAAGGACGCAATTAAAATAATACAAGAGAGTTTTGTTGAGAGACACAAATTCTTAATATCACTTGCATCAGGCTATATCTTAAATATTAATGACAGAACTTTATCTCATTATTATTACCCGATGTCTCCATTTATAAGCTTAATAGAAGATACTGATAATGAAATAAAAGGAGTCTATGAAAAGGAGCATACGAAATGGGATAGTCTGCGCTTATCTGTTTTTAAAGAAATCGGGTTAGAGTATTTTAATAAAAAAAACCGAAAATCGCGGTTCATCTTAAACAAACCACTTTGGATACAAACTGTTCATGGCGATAATGTTAGTAATAGCTTTTACAGAGGAGTCCCTGTTCTCAATAAAAAAGATCTGGCCGATTTCTCAATTTATTATTCAACCAATAGATTATCAATTAAAATATTAAAAAAATATATTAGTTACGTGGGCTGGAAGAGATACCTGAAAAGCCTGATTATTAAAGTTATAATAAAGAAATAATAAAAAGAAGAACAGATTAGGTCAATTTCTTAAAGAAAATTCGCCAAAAACTTATTCTTTCTGATTGCGATCAATTATTTTATTGTGAATTTTGCTGATATGTTAAACTCGATAAAAGTTTCTTTAAAAGACACTCTGATTTATGGCCTTGGCAACATAGCCGTAAAAATTGTCGGATTACTCCTCATTCCTTTATTTTCCAACCCGAAATTTTTTACAATTGAAGAATTCGGGGTATTGGGTATCCTTGAAATCTCTGCTCTGGTATTAACAGCATTAATGGCATCAGCTCTGCCACAGAGTCTGACGCGGTGGTTCTGGGATAAAGAACATAAAGACAATCAGAAAGGTATATTCTTTATGTCATTTGCAACCCAGTTAATAGTGTCATTATCATTATGTGCGCTCTTGATCCCTCTCTCAAAGACATTCTCCATAATGATATTTTCAAAACCTGACTGGTCGAGAGTAATAACTTTTGTCATTATCGGTTCCGGTATACAGGCATTGAACAATATAAACAATACCCTGATGAGATTGCAGTCAAAATCAGTTTTATATACAACAACTAATCTTTTTAAGCTGACATTTGTATTATTTCTTTCTCTTTATTTTATTATTTCAAGAAAAATGGGACTTGAAGGTTATTATCTTGCCCAGGCAATTGGTAATGCTCTTTTAGTGATCATTCTTTCAGGTTATACATTAAAAAACTCGAGAATATTCTTTTCCAGGTCTATTTTCCAGTCAATGAATGCCTATGGATTTCCTCTTTTTCTTGCAAATATATCAGCTGTTGCACTGAATGTAGTTGACAGATATTCTCTTAATTCACTCGCTGCGCTTAAATCTGTGGCATTATATACGCTTGCTTTTAAAATAACCAGTGTATTAAAGCTTGCCATAGTCGATTCAATGAAACTTTCCCTTGCTCCGATGATGTTAAAGCGTATAGGTTCACCGGATATTCAAAGATTTTATTCTAAGGTCCTGCTTTATTCTTCCTATGTACTAATGTTTGCAGTAATTGGTGTTTCATTGTTTTCATTTGAATTAATTAAAGTGATCGCAAAATCGAAACAATTCTGGGATGCTGTTACAATCATTCCTGTTTTGTCGATGTCGGTTGTATTTGTAAATATGAAAGATCTCACTGTATACGGATTGCATGTTGTAAAGAAGTCGAGGATAATAGGCATAATAGTAGTTTTTTCGACCATATTAAGCGTTTGTCTTAACTTATTATTAATCCCTGTGTGGGACATTATGGGAGCTGCGGTTGCAACACTTCTGGCTCAATTTGTTTTCTGGCTGATTACTTATTACTATTCTCAAAAAGCCTTTTACGTTCCTTACGAGATAAGAAAAATATTTACACTGGTTTTTGTCGGAGCTATTCTTTCATCATCTTGTTTGCTTCTGAATAAAATGGAAATCATTCCCAGGCTATTAATTAAGACCGGCTTACTGGTGAGTTTCCCATTTATTCTCTATCTTTTAAAGTTCTATGAAGCAGTTGAATTACAAGCCATCAGGGGGTTTACTTCAAAATGGTCCAACCTGAAGAACCTGAAAGACAATCTTAAATCACTGAGGGGATTAACAGATGATGAATAGTTACATCTAAATATGATTTCAAATAAATAATTACATTCAAATACATATTTTTGTATCACCGTCAGGTCTTTAATTTTAAAAATATTGCTATGCAAATAAAAATTAAGTTCAAACCCATTCTGCCGCATCTGATTGCAGTAATAATATTTACGGTAGTTTCTTTTGCATACTTTTATCCTGTCCTTGAAGGTAAAGTACTGAAAGCCAACGATTCCACTGTTTCTAAAATCAACTCCAAGGAGATCCAGGACTTTCGTGTAAAATACGGAAGGGAGCCATTGTGGACCAACTCAATTTTCGGTGGAATGCCTGCTTATCTTATATCCACCAGGTATCCGGGTAATCTGATTAAATATGCTGATTCATTTTTAAGGATTTTCAGGATGCCGGTATCAGTGTTGTTTGTTTCAATGCTTGGATTCTATATTTTGTTATTGATTTTTGGTCTTAATCCATGGCTGTCCATAGCAGGTGCCCTTGCCTATGGCTTCTCATCATTTTTCTTTCAGATTCTTGGAGCCGGTCACAATACCCAGGCAATAGCTCTGGCATATATGGCTCCTATGATTGGAGGAATTTATTACACTTACCGTCATGATTCCCTGAAAGGTGCATTATTTACTGCGTTTGTTCTGGCTCTCGAGATTCAGGCCAATCATCCTCAGATCACATATTACGGATTGATTTGTCTGCTTATATTTGGTATTGTTGAATTTATTTATGCCCTGAAAGATAAGACACTAGTTAAATTTCTTAAAACTTCTGCTTTACTGATAATCCCTTTTGTCATAGCCATTGGGATAAATTTCGCAAGTCTTTATACAACTTATGAATATGGGAAGTATTCAATAAGGGGGAAATCGGATCTGACTGGTGATAACAATAATGTTACCTCCGGTTTAAACAAAGATTATATAACAACATGGAGCTATGGTATTGATGAGACTTTCAACCTGTTGATACCTGATTATAAGGGAGGATCGAGCCGTCCATTTGACCGCAGCTCTGAAACTTATAAAGTCTTAAGTCAGAACAACAACCAGGATGCAGCCAACCAACTTCAGAAATACTGGGGAACCCAACCTGGCACAGACGGGCCTCATTATGTAGGAGCAATTGTTTTCTTTCTGTTTGTGCTTGGGCTAATACTTATAAAAGGTCCTGAGAAATGGTGGCTTCTGGCCGCAACTATATTGTCAGTAATGCTTTCGTGGGGGAAAAATTTCATGCCTTTTTCAAATCTTTTTATTAACTATTTCCCCGGTTATAATAAGTTCCGGGCAGTTACCATGACTCTTGTAATAGCGGAATTTTGTATGCCTCTGTTGGGATTTCTGGCACTCAGAGATATTTTTAATGGAACTATTACAAAAAAAGAGATAATAAGGGGATTAAAAATTGCGGGTGGGATAACCGGAGGATTTTTATTGCTTATCCTCTTACTTCCCGGTTTTGCGGGTTCATTTCTTGGGCCAAATGAAGATGGCTATCCCGAATGGCTGAAGAGTGCGCTGATAACAGATAGAAAGGGCCTGCTCAGAAGCGACGCCTTCAGATCTCTGGTATTTATATTACTTTCTGCAGGTGTTATCCTTGGCTATATTTATGATAAAGTCCGGAAGGAATACGGAATACTAATAATTGCTTTACTTGTTATTATTGATTTGTGGGGTATAGACAAAAGATACCTTGATGCTGACCGGTTTGAAAGACAGTTAACCGTTCAAAAGTCTTTTACACCTTCTGTTGCAGATGCCTTTATCCTTAAAGATCCTTCGGATAACAGAGTTCTCAACCTTGCTGTGTCAACATTTGCTGATAACTCACCGACTTCATATTTTCATAAATCTATTGGTGGATACCACGGTGCCAAAATGGAGAGATATGCTGAACTGATAGACAGCTGTCTCTATCCAGGCATTAATAAGTTTGAAGCTGCAGCGAGTAAAGCAAAATCGTTGGAAGAGCTCCAGCAAATATTAAACAATATGCCAGTTCCTGCTTTGGATATGCTCAATACCAGGTATATAATCTTTAACCCCGGTGCACCTCCTTTAATAAATTCAAATGCCCTTGGGAATGCATGGTTTGTAGAAAAACCTGTATTTGTAGAAAATGCCAATAAGGCGATTTCTCTCATGAACTCATTTAATCCTGCAAAAGAGGCAATAATCGTAAATACTTTTAAGAATCAGATTACAAAACCAGATTACCCCGTACAGGTAAATGATAAGATTGAACTTATATCGTATCAACCTGATGAATTGCATTATAAATACACTGCTGTAGGTGAGAAACTTGCCGTCTTTTCAGAAATTTATTACCCCGCCGGCTGGAAATGTTACATTGATGGGAAAGAGAGTCAGTATTTCCGTACTGACTGGATTTTGAGAGGAATGGTTGTACCGGCAGGAGATCATGAAATAAAATTTATTTTTAAGCCTGCCTCCTATTATACTGGAAATAAAATTTCTCTGGCAAGTTCTATTTTATTAATCCTTTTATGTGCTGGTTATTTCTTGAGAAAATTCAATTTAAAATCAAAGTCAGAATAGCATGGTGCATCATAAGGCGTGCCCTCTTTGTTTTTCTGAAAAAATAGATCGTCAATTTATATGTACAGATCATTTTGTCAGTAAAAAAGAGTTCCCGATATTCAAATGTTCAGATTGTAATTTCTTATTTACCCAGGATTATCCTGACGAGACTGAGATAGCCAGGTACTATGAATCAGAAAACTACATCTCACACAGTGACACTTCGGAAGGTTTTTCCAATAAACTATACCGGGCTGCAAGAAGTCTGATGCTTACAAAAAAGAAGGGTCTTATCAGAAAATACACACGTCTCGACAGCGGGAATATTTTAGATATAGGTTGTGGAACCGGCCACTTTTTAAATACAATGAAAAAAGCCGGCTGGGTGTCAAAAGGAATAGAAATAAATGAAAAAGCCCGAAATTTCGCCATTTCAAATTTTGGCCTCGAAGTTTCCACCTCTGATTCAATATCAGCTATTGCTGAAAATAGTTTTGATTGCATCACTCTATGGCATGTTCTTGAACATTTTCATGATCCGTTTAGTTATCTTACAGAAATATACAGAATATTAAAACCAGGCGCTATCTGTATAATTGCTTTACCTAACAGCAATTCTTTTGATGCAAATCATTATAAGCGTTACTGGGCTGCATGGGATGTTCCCCGGCATTTATGGCATTTTAATCCGGTTACTTTCTGTCTCTTCTCCGAAAAATCAGGATTAATATTACAAGAATTAAGGATTCTTCCTCTTGATGTATTTTACATTTCGCAGATGAGCGAAAGATACAAAGCTTCATCCCTCCCATTTCTGAAAGGTGTTTCAAAAGCATTTATTTTTTCACTCTTTACGGTTTTTCAAAAAAAACGGAGCAGCTCGGTTGTATACATTCTCAGAAAACCATAGTTTAGTACCGGTCAAGCCAGCGATATCTTCTCGAATTATCGCCAAACTTAAGAGCAACCGTTATTTCGTGTGTACCATAGGTGATAGTCTGAATTTCCTGAAGAGTGTAATCAAAAGCATATCCAAAAAATATGTTCTGATATTTAAGACCTATATTTGCTATCAAAGCACCACTGGTACGATAAGCAAGCCCGGCCCAAAAAGCCTGATTGAAGATATATGTTGCACCAATATCAAGCTGAGGTTTAAGCTGTTCCGACATTTTTAACAAAAATGATGGTTGAATTATTGTATTATTTGCAAGGCTGATATCATAGGATCCGAAAAGATAATACTGCCTGTCTACAGTAAGGTCTTTATATGCAGGTCCGCCAAATTTTGCAGCAGCTTCAGATAACTGATCTGCAGAAAAACCAAAAGTAAACTTCGGATTAAGAATATAGGCGCCAAAAGTCAAATCCGGAACAAAAACACCACGCCGGAGATTATCGTTCAGCCAAGGTTCATTAGGGTCCTCAAAATTTATCTGTTTTTCGTCAATCTTATAATAATAGCCCGTAAAACCCAGACCGAAAGACAGTTGAGTACTGCGTTGGAGCCACATATGATATGCATAAGCAATCTGAAACCCGGTTCTTTGAACCAATCCGTTTCTATCGCTGAAAACGTATGCTCCCAAGCCGACCTTTCCGTCAGATTTTGGTCTGAAGACTTCACGTTTTACTTTGGTTTGCTTAAGAATAAAACTTTTTTTGAGCACTCTTGTCTGCCAGCTGAAAGAAAAGGTTCGTGGCGCTCCGGAATAACCTACCCATTGTTCCCTGGCGGTCAGGCTGACACTTGTATATCCGTCGCTTCCTGCTACAGCCGGATTGATAAGATATTTATTATAAAGGTACTGACTATATAATGGCAACTGTTGGCCGAATGTCAGCTTGCTAACCAATAACAATAATATGATGAAAGCGAGTCTTCTCACAAACGTTGTAATATATTAAAAATCATTTTACAATAGTCACATTACCAATAATTGGTCTGGTTCCGTTATGCAAATTAATTATGTAATGATAGGAGTCAATTGGAAGAGGATTCCCATTGCTTGTTCCATCCCATGGCCTTGGATATCCTTTCTCTGATTTCCAGATGGTTTCGCCCCATCTGTTAAATATTATTACTTCCATTGAGGGATACAACTCCTTCATTCCAATATTCCACACATCATTAATCAGGTCTCCATTGGGTGAGATAGCATTTGGAATCACAAGACAAGCTTCATTTATCGGATTAACATTCACAGAATCTCTTAGAGTACAACCGTTCATATCTGTAACAAAAACATTATAAAGACCTTGAGGAATATTTAACAGGTTACTGTTTGTCGAGTTATCTGACCAACGATAAAAATAACCAGCTCCTCTTACACCTCCGGTAACAGTGGTCTCAATAGAACCATCAGGTTTGTCGGGACAGAAAGGAGGCGATATATTGAATGAAAGTTTCAAGCTATCAGGTTGCGTAATAAAAATTGTTCCACTGGCATGACAGTTATTAGCATCAGTAATGATCAGACTATAAGTACCAGCCGGAAGATTGGACCTTGTTTTTCCGAAGACACCATCTGCCCACAGATAATCGACTGTTTTCACCTGGTTTACGGGTGCAATATCAATAGAGCCGGTACTTTCCCCCGCACAATTAATATTAAATCCGCCTGCTGTACTTGATGATAATGAATATGTAAATGCGAGCTTTCCGGGTTCAGTAATATTAAAAGTTTCTGAAGCCTTGCACTCGCTGCTATCGACGATCAAAAACTGATATTGTCCGGCACTAAGATTAGAGATACCTTTTGTATCAGCTGTATAACCATCGGGACCTGTCCATGTGTAAACAAAAGGTGCCGATCCGGTTGTCGGTTCCACATGGATGAACCCATCTGCCAGTCCATTACAACTAATGTTAAAACCATTATAGTCTGATAAAACACTTGTATACTTAAGATCAGGAGGAAGATTAACTCTTGCAGAATCTTCTATGGTACATCCATTAAAATCTGTTACTTTCACAATATATTCTCCTGGTGTCAGTCCGTCCAGATCTTTTGTTTCCATACCATTTGACCAGATATATGAATATGGTGAAACGCCTCCGTTAACAGTCATTAGAATTGATCCATTATCAAATCCGGGAGATTTGCAGGTAATATTCGTAGCGGAAAGGTTAGTGGTTAAAGCAGGAGGCTGGGTCAGCAGGAAATCTTTTGAAATAACGCATCCATTAGAATCGGCAACAACAAGATGATACGTTCCTGCAGTAAGAGTTGTCTGATCTTTCTGTCCACTGATAATCCCCGATCCATTTGATGTACTCCAGTTGTATTTATAATTCCCGACACTTCCACCTGTAACCATTATACTGATCCAGCCATTGTCAGCTCCGTAGCAATTAATATTATGATTTCCATCAGTTGAAAGAGATGTTGTGAATGAACTGAATTCCAATTTGGCGGGTTCAGTAAGGGTAAATGCAGGTGCAGGAGTTAGTAAACAACCATTCTCATCTCTCACCACGCAGGTGTATACACCTGCTTTTAAGTCAGAAATATCTTTTGTCGAAGCTGTAAAACCGGAAGGTCCTGCCCATGAGTATAGATAGTTACCTGATCCACCTGAAATAGTCATTTTGATAAATCCATCATTACCTCCATTGCAGGAAATATTAAAATTGCCATCCGATGACTCAGACACTTGAGAATCTGTTAATTGCATTCCATCTGGTTCCGTAACCACGGTACTCAGCACCTGTGTACAATTTAAAACATCTTTTATCTCCAGGAAATAAGTACCCGCTATCAGGTTGTCGATGTGGTTGGTATTAACCGGACCCGGAATAATTCCATCAAGAGTATACCAGCGGTAAGTATACCCGCCCCTGCCTCCGGATACAGTTGCCGATGCAGATCCATCATTATAACCTTTACATGAAACATTGATATTTGTAAACGCTGCAACAATCGGAGGAGGAACTTTAAATACTATTCTGGCAGGGTTAGTAATAATGTCATTCTCACACCAGTTAACATCACGAATTTTAAGAGTATAACTCCCGGCTCCAAGGTTGTTATAATATCTGTATGTCGAAGGATCTGAAGGATCAAGGTTATCTCTAAATACGCCACTGAAGATTGTATCCGCATCATTCTTGACAACCCAATAAGCATATGGAGGTGTTATTCCACCGCTGGCATAAATAAGAATTGTCCCGTCGGTAGAACCAATACAACTTATATTATAATTGCCCGGAGGGATCTGAGTAGGTATTATTGAGCCTTTTGGACTGATAGGACTTAAGATGACTGAATCACTGCGAGAACAACCAAGGTTGTCAGAAACCTTAACTACATATTTTCCTATAGAAAGATTTGAAATGTCCAATAAGTCAGTCATATGATATCCATTGGAACTAGTCCATAATACGTGATAAGGGCTGGCGCCTTTTGAAATTACAGCACTTAAAGCGGCAAGACCCGCTCCTGTCGAACAAGTTAATTGTTTTGTCACAATCAGATTTTGTAATGGAAGAGCATGTATTTTTACTTCAGGAACAGCAATCTTTCCTGCATTACAAGTCAGGCCAATTAATCCAACAGCTTTTGGTTTTACAGAGTAATAAACGGATTGAATAGTATCACTGCTATTCTGATAAGGCAATGCTATTGTATAATTCGGACTCAGATCTGATAAAGGAGAAGTACTACCGGTTACAGACCCATTACTTAAAGTTACTGTGTAATCGAAATGTATTACTCCTGAAGTCATTAAAGATGGTGTATTGAGAACAATTTGAGTAGCATCTCCGCTACAGATCGATAGCTTAAGATTAAGCGGGGTTGCACGTGGCGTCGGGTTAACTGTCACCGAAACATTCTTCGCTATTCCATCGGTACAACCTGGAACAGGGTTAACCGGTGTGATTCTGTAGGTTACGATCCGGAAAGTATCGGTATTATTTATAAGTTTGTCTGCAATAATTTGATTATTAGGTAACCCGCCAACCGGAGTGCTAAAACCGGTTACTGAACCTGTTGTTGTCACATCATACTTAAATGTGATAAACCCGCTTGTAAATACACTTGGACTTTTCAACTGTATATTGGTGGTTGTGCTATCACATTGAATTATATTGGAAGGAACAGGGAAAATTCTGGGTGTCGGATTTACAGTTATAACTACTATTTTATCAGGATCACTGGTAGAACATTTTGGGCTTATAGGAGTTATCCTGTACGTAACTGTCTGAATAGCATCTGTAGGATTATGTAATACATCTGATATTACTGAATTATTCGGTAACATTGCAACAGGTGTAGTAAATCCTGTAACTCCTCCGGTGGCTACAACAGTATAATTGAAGGTAATCACCCCGTTTGAAAAAACGGTTGGACTGTATAAAATGACATTGGTTGTGCCGTCATTACATATCGTCTGTGTAAGAGTGCTAGGCATTACATGTGGTGTCGGGTCAACCGTGATAATCACTGTCTTAACCGGGCCTGCTGCGCAACCTGTCGGGCTTATCGGGGTTATTGTGTATGTTACAAACTGTGAAGTATCAGTCGGATTATGAAGTGCATCTGAGATGACCCAATTATTCAGTAATCCATTCACAGGTGTTGTAAATCCAGTTACCCCTCCTGTAGCTTCTACCGTATAATTAAAAGTAATAACTCCAGTGGTAAAAGTACTTGGACTGGTAAGTACAATACTTGTAGTTTCATCATTACATATTTCATATCCGGTTGTACTTGGGTATACTTGTGGTGTTGGGTTGACAGTAACAATGACCGTCTGTGGCGGACCATCACTGCATCCATTGTACTTTGGTGTTACAGTATAGGTAACTATTATCGGAGAATCACTGCTGTTGGTAAGAT
>WSSedB1CaDRAFT_10000235_pt1 | contig 25834 bp, 21 predicted proteins | sample WetSurSB1Cattail_FD_9460 | JGI IMG/M metagenome (IMG submission 9460)
TGCCTGCCGTCTCCCTGCCGGCAGGCAGGGCAGGCAGGTAAAGCAGGGATGGCACGGAGAGCCACAGAGTTTTCTTTTTCTCTATTTTGTGTCTAATTTTCTAATAATATTCCCTTTAAGTACTATTGTATCAATCAGGTTACTGCCAAACGCATACGGCATGAATTCATATGAAGGTATTTCTTTAGTAATAAATAAATTAGCCACCTTCCCAATAGCAATTGAACCATGTGTTTCAGAGATACCCATAGCATATGCAGAATTGATTGTAACTGCATTGATCACCTCCTCGGGCAGCATTTTTAATTTTATACAGCCCAGCGACATTATCAGTTTCATATTGCCTGAAGGTGATGAACCAGGATTAAAATCCGATGCAAGTGCTATCGGCAGGCCTGCATTGATCATTTTGCGAACGGGAGGATCGGACATTCCAAGAAAAAAGGCAGAACCTGGCAATAGTGTTGGCATTGTTTCAGATCCGGAAAGGGCATTTATTTCTTCATCACCTGTAAATTCAAGATGATCAACTGAAAGTGCGTTAAATTTCACGCCTGTCTGTATTCCTCCCGAATAATCCAGTTCATTTGCATGCAATTTAGCAGTAAGACCATACTTTTTCCCTGCAGACAAAATTCGTTCTGTATCTTCAACAGTAAAGAAGCCCCTGTCACAAAAAACATCTATAAAATCTGCCAGGTCCTCAGAAACTACCGCAGGAATCATTTCCCTGATAATGAGGTCAACATACTTTGACCTGTCGCCTTTATATTCATCGGGAATTGCATGGGCCCCTAAAAAAGTTGCTCTTACTTCTATGGGACTGTTATTTTTAATACGCCTGATCACTCTCAGCATCTTAAGTTCATCCGCAAGGTTAAGACCATAGCCGCTTTTTATTTCAACTGCCCCGGTACCGGAGGAGATGATTTCATCTATCCTGTTAATAGACTGAGAGTACAATTCATCTTCAGAAGTTTCATGAAGTCTCTTTGCCGAGTTAAGGATACCACCTCCTCTTCTGGCTATTTCTTCATAAGATAATCCACGGATTTTGTCAATATATTCAACTTCGCGGCTGCCTGAATAAACCAGGTGAGTATGGGAATCGCAAAAGGAAGGAAAAACAAATTTCCCTGATGCATCAATTGTTTCAACCTGGGGATTCTGAATCAGGATTTTGCTTTTCTGAAGTTCCTTCATAGTTCCGAATTCAGAAATCAGACCATCTCTTATATAAAGATAAGCATCACTAATTACAGAAATAACGGCCATTTCAGATCCACAGATTTTTAATCTTGGCAAATCTTCAGTCTGGACAAGGCCCTTTATGTTTTTGATGAGTAACCCGGTAAGCATTTAATAGTATAAATAGAGTCCTAAGGTAGCAAATATTAAAAAAAGTGACTGATATTTCCATTTTTCTTTATCTTTATCATTATGAACCAAATCTGTAACCTATGAAAAAGACCCTTTTAGTATTTCTTATGTCCTTATTGATACTTTCAGTAACAGCACAGGAAAAAAAGGTAAAGACCGGCTGGAATTTTGGAGGGGCCCTTCCTGCCATTACTTTTGATTCTGACCTTGGATTTCAATACGGAGCTCTTGCGGAATTTTTTAATTATGGAAATCCCAGCGTCTATCCTGATTTCCTTGATCATACTTATACTGAAATATCNCGATACACCAAGGGAAGCGGCATCTACAGGTTTATGTTTGAATCAAATCACATCATTCCCGGAGTACAATGGATAAGCGACCTCAGTTATCTTCCTAACCAGGCGGCCACTTTTTACGGATTCAACGGATATGAATCAGTATATAATAAAGACTGGATGGATGATAATTCAACCCTTTACAGATCAAGAATGTTCTATCGTTTTCAGAAGAACCAGTTCAGATTCAAAAATGATTTCCAGGGAAAATTATCAGGAGATCATCTGAAGTGGAACGCAGGTTTCGCTTTTCAGGATTTCACTACCAGTTCAGTTAATATCGATAAACTTAACAAAGGGAAAAAAGATAAACTTCCTTCGATTGACTCGGTTCCAGGACTTTTTGAAAGGTATCAGAAACTTGGTATCATTCCGGCAGATGAAGCCAAAGGGGGATGGATAAACACGGTTAAGGTTGGTATTACATGGGACAGCCGTGATAACAGACCAAACCCGATGAAAGGAATCTGGACAGAGATCGGAATTGATGCTGCTCCCAAATTCATTGGAAACAACTGGGGATTTGCAAAATTGTATATAATACATCGTCAGTATTTTACATTAATTGAAAAAGATTTATCCTTTGTTTACAGGTTAGGATACCAGGCTACAGTATCGGGGCATACTCCATTCTTTTTTCAATCAGAGGTAATAACTTCCCGTCTTACAGGAGCAACTTCTGAAGGACTTGGCGGTTCAAAAACATTAAGAGGAATTCTCCTTGACAGGGTCGTAGGAGATGCATTCTTCATGGGTAATATCGAACTTCGCTGGAAACCCCTGTATTTTAAGTTTTTAAAACAAGACTGTTATCTTGGTCTTAACGGATTCTATGACTTTGGATTGGTTACTAAAGATATTAAACTACCTGCAAATCTTAAAAATACATTTGACGGCATATATAATACACCGGTTCAGACAGAAAATTACACTGATTACTTTAAATCCGGACCTGATAAACTCCATATGAGCACAGGTATTAGTGTTATGCTTGTCATGAATCAGAACTTTGTTGTCGCAATAGATTGTGGCAAAGCCCTTAATGAGCAGGATGGAAATATTGGATTCTCTATTGGGTTGAATTACCTGTTTTAGAATTCAAAACAACATAAATTATTTACAGTTCCGGGCTGTTGAAAAAGTTGCTTTTAACCACAACCCTGCCTGCCGGCAGGCAGGGTTAATGGATTCCGACTTATTCAACAGCCCCGGCTTTTTTAAACTATTCAGAATCCTTTCAGAAAATAACCTAATCCCACTCCCAGGTAATTACCTATAACATAACCAATAATCCCAACGGTAATACCTGTAATAATGACATCCTTATTTTTAAGTGCTCCGGCTACAACCGGAACAAAAGGCGGTGAAAAAACAAAGGCGGTAGTGGTTATAAGAAAGTCATCAGCATTTACCCTGAAAATTTTAGAGAGAAGAATATGAAGAATCAGTGTGCCAAGGTAAGCATAAGTAATATATGCAAACAGACCCAGAAATCCAATGCTGAATATTACACTTAGGTCAGCCATTGAAGCAACTATAAAAGAAAACACAAGGATAAAATACATTCCCAACTGAAATGTCTTTTCAATTTTATTTATCCAATTAATTAACGAAGCCAGAATACCAAGAGTAGTTATGGAAAGGATTACCACAACCATCTGCGATATCTTTGGAATAAGTAAACTAAACCCGAACGAGACAATAAATATCGATACTGCAAGACCCAATGCTTTAAGAAGCGGAATTATTCTGCTTCCGCTGAACATTCCAGAGAAGTCTTCAAAGCTCTCCGCCTCTTCAAGTATCTCTTCCGTTAACCCTGAATCTTCTATATGTCTGAAAGGAGGCAATATTGCACGAAATACCCTCGGGCCAATGGTTAAAAAGAAAATAAGTGTGAATGCTCCAACAATCATATCGTAAGTGCTGGTCATTACAAAAAGATTAGGATCGACACCAAGCGCTACTTTAAGTGATACAAGATTTGGAGTTCCGCCAGTATAGACTCCAACCAGCATTCCGGCAACTTTCCAGGAGTCAGGTACTGTATGCTTGAAAATAAGATACCCTGATGAGACTATAATTATAACAGATATCAAAGCAAGAATCATGGAGACAAATCCATCCTTTGCAAACCTGATCCATCTTTTGATATTGAGTGAGAAGAGAAGCAGTGGAAAAGAAAGCGGGACTATTATGGAGACAAGTAAATCCTGTGTTGATGCTATCGAATTTACATAACTATCTCCCTGAGTGATTGTCCCTGCATCAAGAAGTGCCTGCATTTCGGTATCAGGAAGGGCAGCTCTTCCCATCAAGGCAAGGTGGTAGGCATCGCTGCCATGGGGAAGTATTCCGATGCTGCCTAAGAGAAGACCAAATCCGTAAGCCAGAACAATCGATCCAATTTTTTTAAGTAAGGACCATTTTTTACATAAGTATATGATTACCAATGGGAAGGTAAAATAAAACAGGACGAGCAGGATTATTCCAATCATTAGGTTCAGGCATTTATTCAAATCAAATATAAAAAAAGCGACTCACTGAATAGCAAGTCGCTTAAAAAATAGGCTTTTATACTTATAGAACCTTAGGATTACTTACACTCTTCAAAACTTTTCTGGTATTGTTCAATTGCTTTGAGGCTCATTCCCATGCTTGAGAATCCGCCATCGTGGAAAAGATTCTGCATTGTCACTTTTCGAGTGAGGTCGGAAAACAGTGCAACACAGAAATCAGCACATTCTTCAGCGGTGGCATTACCAAGAGGCGACATTCTTTCAGAAAAATCGATCAGAGAGTCAAAACCATGAATGCCACTTCCGGCAGTTGTTGCTGTTGGTGATTGGGAAACAGTATTTACCCTTACTCTCCTATCGCGTCCGTAAATGTAACCAAAACTGCGCGCTATGGACTCCAGCAGTGCCTTTGCATCTCCCATATCGTTATAGCCTGAAAGTGTTCGCTGAGCAGCCACATAGGAAAGGGCAACAACTGATCCCCACTCCTTTAGTGCATCAAGTTTATATGAGGTTTGCAGAATCCGGTGAAAACTAAGGGCAGAAATATCAAACGTCTTAAGCATATTTTCGTAGCTTGTCTGCTCATATGGTATATCTTTCCTTACGTTTGGTGACATTCCGATAGAATGAAGAATAAAATCGAACTGGCCCCCGAAAATTTTCATGCTTTCAGAAAGCAGGTTATCAATTTCTTCCATTTTTGTAGCATCGGCCGGAATAACTTTACTGCCTGTCATTTTGGCAAGATCATGTATATTTCCAAGTCTTAATGCTACAGGAGAATTGGTAAGCACCAGTTCGGCTCCTCCTTCCCAGGCTTTCAATGCAACCTGCCAGGCAATAGATTTTTCATTAAGAGCTCCAAAGATGACGCCCTTCTTTCCTTTTAATAGACCTTCTCTCATGATAATGTATTATAATTCAATTAATTCCGGCTCGCAATAGTTCTTTTGCATTTTTCATGGCAGTTTCAGTTACTTCACTCCCACTTAGCAATCTTGCAACTTCAAGAATCCTTTCTTCCTGTGATAACAATTTTACCCTGGTAAAAGTTGAATTATCGGTATCATCTTTATAAACATGATAATGCCGGGTTCCCCGGGAAGCTACCTGGGGAAGGTGAGTAATATTAATAACCTGCATGTACTTTCCCATCCCTGATAATATCTGACCTACTTTGTCAGCTACTTCGCCGGAAACTCCCGAATCTATCTCATCAAATATTATTGTAGGAAGATTATTATTTTTTGTCAGCAATGATTTCAGGCTAAGCATAACTCTTGACAATTCTCCACCAGAGGCAATCTTAGCAAGATTCTCTGGTTCAATCTGTTTATTGGCGGAGAATAAAAAGTCAGCCTGATCTACACCTTTAGAAGTAAATTCATGCAGGCGCGTAACAGATATCCTGAACTTTGCGTTTGGGATTCCAAGTTGTTTAAGTAATGCTGTAATTCTTGATTCAATTTCGGGAAGAACACTCTTCCTTTTTTCAGAGATCTCTTCTGATAGAATCCTCAATGAATTTTCCTCTTTCGTAATAATGGATTCCATTTCCATCAGTCGCTCATCACTACTGACAATAGAATTGATAAATACTCTTATTTCCTCCTTTTTATTCAGGAGTTCATTCAGGTCTTTTACGTGGTGTTTCTGAATCAGTGAATAGATATTATCAAGCCGGTTATTTACCTGGGCAAGTCGCTGCGGATCAGCTTCTATTGAGACAGAAAGCTTTTCGACTTCCGCTGCCAGATCATCGAGTTCAATCAGTGTGGATCCGGTTCTTGCCAGAAGACTCTCAGTTTCGACCAGGAATGAACTGATACGACCAAGATTATTTTTCACTTCCCTTAGCATGGAGAGTATTGAAATCCCGTCAGCAAAAAAGAGATTTGATGAAGATGTCAATGCCAGTTTTATTTCTTCTGCATGCCCAAGGAGCTCCTGTTCTGCTTCGAGCTCTGTTTGTTCACCCTGATTCAGTTTAGCTTCTTCCAGCTGTTTGAACTGAAACTGGTAGTATTCCAGGTCTGCCCTGTTTTTATCAGCTTTCTCTTTTATTGAACTATATTCTTTTTTCAGTTTCCGATAATTTGTGAAAGTATCCCTGTATTCATGAATCAGATTGGCAGTACCTGAAAATGAGTCAATTAAATTAAGCTGGAATGAGTTATCACTCAGCATAAGCGTTTGATGTTGTGAATGAATATCTATAAGCTTTTCGCCAAGCTCTTTCAATAAATTGACAGTAACAGGAGTATCGTTGATAAAAGCACGTGATTTCCCTGCAGGATTTATCTCCCTTCTGAGTATAGTAATAACCTCGTAATCAAGTTCATTAGAATTAAAGAATTCATTTAGTTCATATTCCTCTATCCGGAAAGTACCTTCAACGATACATTTTTCATTTTTATCGAGAAGTACAGAAGAATCTGCCCTGGTACCAAGAATAAGTGAAAGTGCACCTAAAAGAATTGATTTACCGGCCCCTGTTTCACCAGTGATAATTGTTAGTCCGGTTTCAAGTTCAATATCCAGTTCTTTTATAAGAGCGTAATTCTGAACAAACAATTTGATGAGCATAACAGGTTCTTAAGGTACGTTGGACGAATTGATCTTTTCATATTTTGCCTTGTTGGCAGGGTCAATTTCTGTTAGTATCTCCACAACACGGCCTTTTTCTTCAGGGAATGCCGGTGAGAAAATATTAATAAGTTCATCTGACTTAGCGTCCATTATTATCTGTACAAGGTACATAAACGGATCGGGTTTTTTTCTATAAACTTCCTGAACGAGTTTAAGACTCTCCGCAATATCTGTTCTTGCTTCAGGTGCTTTCGATTCCAATTTATCAAGGCCATTAATGTTATACTCATAAATAAATTGTCTAACACCTTCATACTCCTTATTCAGACAATTTTTAACCAGCCAGTATCTGTTCTTATTACGGGAACCATCGTAAGGTTTCCAACCTGGTTCAGGAGCATTCTGGGCATTGGTAACAATTTTTTCAGCTATCTGGAAGAATTCAGTACCACCCAGTGGTGAAAATGAATCATAATCAAATCCCAGAATCATATAGGTATAATATGCCAGAACTGAGACAAGGCTGGAAGTATAGGAATTCGGGTCAAACACAAGAGGCTGAAATTCAACATACTTAAACTGAAAGTTATTGTCAACAAAATTCAGCATTGTGGATTTATAAGTTGTGTTGAAAACGGGTCTGCTGAGCTGAACCTGTATTGTACCCTTAAATTCATCTGCCGACAGCTGCTCGGTAAGATTAATAAGAATATTACAATCGATCCTTTCTGCGTAGCTGAAAACATAGTTTGTCCACACGGTGTTGTTCATGAACTCATAAAGGTCATGTTGCATACTCTCAAATACCTGGCGGTTTGATCCCTGTATTCTCTGGGCAGAAACCTGAATATTGCAGTTCAACTCCTGAGCGCTTATTATGCCAGGCAGAAAGACCAGGAATAAAAAGAAATAGTATCTATAACGATAAGCCATTATACAATTGTCATTTTATTGATCATTGAAACAATTTTATTTAGAATATCCTCAGCCGCTTGCTCTTTTGATTTCAACTCAAATTTATCAATATTATTGTTTCTGTCTATGATTGTGATCTTGTTTGTATCAAAACCAAAACCTGCACCTTCTTCATTAAGAGAATTTAATACAATGATATCCAGATTTTTTTGTACTAACTTAGTATATGCATTATTAAGTTCATTGTCAGTTTCAAGTGCAAATCCTGCAAGCAGTTGTGATGGTTTCTTAACTGCACCGAGAGTTTTTGCAATATCTGTTGTTGGTTTAAGTCTTAAAATGAGATCTGCTTCATTCTTCTTCATCTTTTTGTCTGAAACTTTTTCCGGAGTAAAATCGGCGACTGCGGCAGCAAGAATGGCTATGTCGCAGCTAACGAATCTTGATATGCATTCCGAAGCCATTGATTCTGCCGTTGTGACATCTATTAAATTTATGGAAATATTCTTTGGCCTGATATTAACCGGCCCAAGTACCAGATCAACCTCAGCTCCAAAATCTGCTGCTGCATCTGCCAGAGCGATCCCCATTTTGCCGGAAGAATAATTGCTTAAGAAACGAACGGGATCAAGAGGTTCGCGTGTTGGACCGGCATTAATTAAAAGATGTTTTCCCCTCAGAGGGTTATAGTTTTTTTTTTAGCAAAGAAGTTCAATATCTCTTTTACCATTTCATCCGGTTCAGCCATTCTTCCTTTACCGGAAAGACCACTTGCGAGTTCGCCGCTTGCAGGTTCCAGAATAAAATTACCGAATGCTTTCAGTGTTTCAATATTTATAATTGTTGCCGGGTGATTTAACATATCCATATCCATTGAAGGGGCAACGAAGACCTTACAACGTGCTGACAAATAAGTAGTAAGAAGCAAATTATCCGCTACTCCGTTAGCCATTTTAGCCAAGGTGTTTGCTGTTGCAGGTGCAATAAGGAACAGGTTAGCCCACAAACCCAGATCAACATGGCTGTTCCAGTCGCCATTTCCCGGATTGAAGAACTCTGAATATACCGGATTTTTTGATAAGGTTGCCAGGGTAAGAGGTGTGATAAATTCCTTAGCATGATCTGTCATTATAACCCTTACATCAGCGCCTTCCTTAACAAGCAACCGGATGATAGTTGCAGTTTTATAAGCTGCAATACCTCCGGTTATACCGATAAGAATGTTCTTGCCTTTCAGCATTATTATGCTAAATTTTACTTCTGTTTAGCAGGATTGTCAGGGTTTCTGAAGAAAATTTTCCCCTCCTCAAGTTCCTGTAATGCAATAAGTGTAGGTTTTGGAAGCCGTTCATAAAATTTAGAAATCTCAATCTGCTCACGATTTTCAAACACCTCCTCCAAATTATCACTATAAGATGCAAACTCTTCGAGTTTCTTGTTAAGCTCCTGTTTCATTTCAACCGAAATCTGATTTGACCTTCTGGCAACAACAATTACTGTTTCATAAATATTCCCTGTACCCTTGGTCATCAGGTCAAGATTTCGTGTAACTGTTGTTACGGGTGCTACTGATTTTCTGTAATCCATAAATATAATGATTATTTTACTCCGCTGTCACGGATTCCTGTCTTTAGATATTTGTTTGTTTTCTGGAATATACTGCTAACATCCTTTTCATAAGAACTTTTTGGAAATTCTTCCATAAAAGAGAAGTAATCATCCAGTGTTGCCTGATATCTTTCTTTTTGTTTGGCAGGCATACTTAGTTCTGCATAAAGAAAGAGGGAATTCAATTTCAGGTACATCATCTGTTCCCTGTATCTGGAATTTGCGTCTTCTTTCAGACTATTTGTAAGTGCCACAATTGCTGCCTTATACTGTTTCATATCGTAATAAAGCTTTGCATTCAGGTATGATTTCTCTGAGAGTTTATCCTGGAGCTCCCTTATCTTTTCTTTACTATCAGCTACTTTTATACTGTTGGGAAACCTGTTTATAAAAATATTAAATCCTTCTATAGCATTTCTGGTACTCTCCTGATCAAGTTCAGGACGCGGTGAAAGATTATAGTCACAAATTGCTGCCATATAGTTAGCCTCCTCCGCGTGTTTGCCGAATGGGAACTGATCAATAAATGATTTATAATAACTTCCTGCCATAATGTAATCTTTCATACCGTAATAGGCCTGACAGTTCATCCAGTTTAAATCTTCCGCTTCATCTGTAGCCCTGAATCGTGGCAGAATCTGAGTTAAAAGTTCAGTTGTCTTAACATAGAGTCCCTCATCAAAATATTCTTTTGCCTTTGCTTTTTTAAGTTCATAATCAGTACTTTTAAGGAGTTTATCATACTCCCCGCACGAGCTTAACAAAACTAAAAATATCAGGACAATAAGTAATCTTAATCTCATATAAAAATTTGTTGCGCAAAATTACGGAAAAAAAATCATTTAAGGCATAAAAACGTAATATTTATATATTTATTATGCTTTGAAATGTATGTAAAATAAATTAGGTATAAATAGGTATTATAAGAAACCTGTTTATCTGTACTTTTGAGAAAATTTTTTAAAAAGGGTAATTACAATGGATATATTTGAAAAGATCAAAAAGAACAGAGGTGCATTAGGACAATATCAGGAATTTGGACATGGGTATTTTGCTTTTCCAAAACTTGAAGGTGAAATTGCTCCCCGAATGAAATTCAGAGGTAAAGAGGTGCTCACCTGGAGCTTGAATAACTATCTCGGTCTGGCCAATCAACCTGAGATAAGAAAAGCAGATGCCGAAGCTGCTGCAAAATATGGATTAGCAGCCCCCATGGGGGCAAGAATGATGTCGGGGCATAGCTCAACTCATGAAAAATTTGAAGAAATGGCCGCCAGGTTTGTACACAAGGAAGATGCATATCTGTTGAATTTCGGCTATCAGGGTATGGTCTCAATTATTGATGCAATGGTAGACAGACATGATGTAATTGTTTATGATTCCGAATCACATGCTTGCATTATGGATGGCCTGAGACTTCATATCGGAAAAAGATTTGTATATCCGCATAATGATATAGACAGTTGTGAAAAACAATTACAGAGAGCTCAGAAAATCGTTGAGGAGACAGGTGGTGGTATTCTTGTTATTACGGAAGGGGTATTCGGAATGGCAGGGGATCTTGGAAAACTCGATAAAATAACAGCACTGAAAAAGAAGTATCAATTTCGTTTTCTAGTGGATGACGCTCACGGATTCGGGACTATGGGTGACACAGGCAGTGGAACAGGAGAACATTTTGGTGTACAGGACCAGGTTGATATCTACTTTGCAACATTTGCAAAATCGATGGCCGGGATTGGTGGATTTGTCGCTAGTACAAAGGATGTTATTAATTACCTGCGTTATAATCTTCGCTCACAGATATATGCAAAATCTCTTCCGATGGCCATGACATTAGGTGCAATTAAAAGGCTTGAATTTATCCAGGCTCATCCGGAACAGAAGGAGAAACTCTGGATTATTGCTCACGCTTTGCAGAAAGGATTAAGAGAAGCCGGGCTAAATCTAGGAAAAACAGAATCACCCGTTACACCTGTATTTATGAAAAGCGGGGTTCCACAGGCGACTCATATGATTTACGATCTCAGGGAAAACTTCGGGATTTTCTGCTCGGTGGTAGTATACCCTGTTGTTCCGAGGGATGTTGTGATGTTACGTTTGATACCCACAGCAGCCCACACTCTTGAAGATGTTGATTATACTGTTAAGTCTTTCATAGAAATAAAATCAAAAGTTGATAACAACCAATACCCCGATAACCTTGCTGATTTCAATTTGTAACCAAAGCAATTGGAAACTATAAAAAGATACCATCTCAAAAGGTATCTTTTGGCTTGTTTTTTCGTCATTTTACTTTTCTAATTACTTTGTAATTCAATCATTTAGCTTTTACCAGGAAGATATTTGACCCGGAATAAACACAATATCAGTAAGGTCATAAAGGGCTTCTCAGACTGCTCTTATTTTGTTCCAGTTCGAACAAAACGTTCAGAATATGGTTATATAAGTCAAATCACCTGTCACATTTGATTTTTACAGTAGAATAATTTTATAGAATAACATTGTTTTTAAATAATGGATGATAAAACATATAATCATAATACTCTAAAAGGATATAACATGCTTTTCTATTTTGCAGGAAGCATGATTATGCATGAACCTTCAGAAGAATGTATTGTTGATTTCTGGGAAAGAGGAATTTTAAAGAATCTGCCGGTTTCAAGTTTAAATCCAAATTTTGTTATGGCTGCATCACAGCTGCGGGCTTCCTTTGTTGATAAGACTACTTTTGCAAAGTCGTTGCATGATGATTTCTTAAGGCTCTTTGCAAAACAGCTGCCCGGATTAGCTCTTCCATTTGAATCACGTTACAGCAATAATAAATCAGACAAAACCGGTAATCATTCTTCAGGTGTCACCGAATTTTATGAATCTTATGGCTGGAAATCAAAATTCAAGGGTAAAATAGATGATGATCATCTGGGTATTGAGCTGCTCTTTCTTACATTGCTTATTGATAAATACCTTATGCTGGATGATGAAGCCTGCCGTGGAGAATTGAGGAATGAGATCCGGAGATTCATACACTACCACATTTTATCATGGGTGCCGAAATGGAACAATGAAGTTCAGGCTAATTCAAATACGTTATCCTTCAAAGGTATAGCTAATCTGATTCAGGCGTGTTCAGAAGATATTTATGTACTTTTGGGTCAAAAATCCGAAACATCTATTTCATCCGACTTACTCAGAAATTAGGATTAAAGAAATTTGAGATTGCCTCAAAATAGTGATCCCTCCATCCTTCCGCGATACTACTGAATTCTTCATCGGGGATATTGGTATGCTCTATTGTTACCAATGAATTTTCCCTGTCAGGCAAAATTGTTATCGTAACAATTGACTTTTCCGTTTGATCTCCGAAGTACCACTCCTGTACAACTTTTTTATCCTGAATGAATTCCAGGTTCCTACCTGTAATATCACCATCCCACAAAGAAAACTCACTACCCTCTTCAGTGCTCATCTCAGAAGGATAACCTGACCATAATTCAATAGTAAAAGGATTAGTCAATGCTGAATAAATATCAGAAGGTTCTGCATTTATTTTGAATGATTTTTTGAAAGTCTTCATCTATAAAAGGTCAAAAGGTTAATTATTCTTCACGGGTCTGTTGAAAAAGTCGGAATCCATTAACCACTAAGGTCACAAAGTCCCGTCCCGATAGCTATCGGGAGTTATCGTAATAACACAAAGAACACAAAGAACACAAAGAGAACAAAGTTCCGTCCCGATAGTTATCGGGAGCAATCGGAATGAATTTTAGGTTTTTAACTTTGTGTGCTTTGAGCCTTTTTCAACCACCAAAGCTTTCTTTGACCAACGAAGCTTTAGCGAAGTTGGCAGCGTAGGTGGTCTTAGTGCACTTTGTGGTTAAAAGAGACTTTTTCAACAACTCCTAAAATTATTATAATTCTGACAAATATCGTTCTACATCAATAGCTGCCATACAACCTGAGCCAGCTGCTGTCACAGCCTGGCGGTAATATGGATCCTGGACATCACCAGCAGCGAAAACGCCTTTAACATTGGTTTTTGATGTTCCCGGAATAGTTTTTATATATCCTACCTGGTCGGTTTCAATAAATTGCTTAAACACCATTGAATTTGGAGTGTGCCCGATAGCCAGAAAGAAACCGTCAATTTTTATTTTAACAATCTGCTCGTCAGAAGTGCCTTTTTTCTTTATAAGTGTGGCACCTTCAACACCTTTTTCGCCAAATAGAGCCACTGTCTGATGTTCCCAAAGTATCTCAATATTCTTCGTTTTAATAACTTTTTCCTGCATTATCTTTGATGCTCTGAGAGTATCGCGTCTGACTATGAGATACACTTTTCGGCATAGTCCTGCCAGGTAAGTCGCTTCTTCAGCTGCAGTATCTCCCCCACCTACAACAGCCACATCTTTACCCCGGTAAAAATAGCCATCGCATGTGGCACAGGCAGATACTCCCATACCGGCATATTTTGTCTCCGATTCCAATCCAAGGTACTTTGCAGTCGCCCCTGTAGCAATAATTACAGCATCGGCTTCAATTAATTTATTATCATCAAACGTAACTTTATGAGTCTTTCCGGAAAAATCAACTGAAGTAGCAATTCCGAATCTTATATCTGTGCCAAAACGTTCTGCCTGTTTCTTAAAATCCTCCATCATTTGCGGGCCTGTTATGCCATCGGGATAACCCGGATAATTTTCAACTTCAGTTGTTGTTGTTAATTGACCTCCCATTTCCATGCCCGTATAAAGGACAGGATTAAGATTAGCTCTTGAAGCATAGATCGCGGCTGTATATCCGGCAGGCCCTGAGCCTATTATCAGACACTTTACTTTTTCAGTGCTTTCGATATCCGTGGCATTCACAGCATTTTTTTGAAGGTCCATCGGCTTAAATAAATCCATATCAGTTTATTTTAATTTAGTTTGCAAATATACTCAATCTTGATCTTAGGTATAAGATAAAAATTGCATATAAGATACATTGTCAATAAAAATACAGCTTCATTATAAAAAATGCAGGAAAACCAACAGGCTCAAATTAAATTAGTGCATATCACTGTTCTTGTTTAATCGGAATTGTTGATTATTTTTGCACTAGCTTTTGTACAGCCTATGCTACAGCTCAGGCGGAAAAATCACTTCTTCGCCAGGGCAATGGAACGAAAAGCAGGGTGTGGCGCAGTTGGCTAGCGCATCCCGACTATGGGTCGGGAGGGTCGTCTGAAATGCCGGCCGGTTAGTCAGAAATATTATCGGGGTGTGGCGCAGTTGGCTAGCGCACTTGCATGGGGTGCAAGGGGTCGTCTGTTCGAGTCAGATCACCCCGACAAATAACACAAAAAGGTCATTGCTAATCTGAGATTAACAATGACTTTTTCATTTATCAGCCACAATGAATTATCTGATAATGCTTACCATTCCGGTAATTGCACCTGAATATTGTGTTTTCATCAGGAAATAATACGTTCCCTCAGGCAATGGCACCCCATTTGATCTGCCATCCCAAAGGTTATCATAGCTTTTATTAGCATAAACCTCTTTCCCCTGTCTGCTGTATATTCTGACCTCACATTTACCATATGAATCGAGATCTGGTATCACCCACGTATCATTAATTCCATCATTATTGGGCGTGAAAAGATGAAGAATATTCCCGCGGGTTGGAACTATTTCCACATCAGCAAACTTTTCTGCTGGCAGATAATTCTGATCTCCGGGGCAGTATGCACGGATCTTTGCGATACCTTTTGCTTCACCAGTGCATTGGTTGCCTCTGACGATTGCAACATTATCATCAGCACTTTCGAAAAGTACTTCCAACCCTGAAGTGGAAGAAGCTTCTATAGGATAAACATCGTTCACATTCATTTTGTCCGGCAGATCAGAGAACGATATTATCTGAGGAATTTTTTCAACTCTAAGTATTCCGTCACTTGCATAAATAATATTATAGTTTGATGCTATAAAACCTCCATCACCCGTAGCATTTTCCGCACTGATTTTATAGCTTCCGGCATTTGCATCCGTTGAAACACCATCGCTGTTAAGATCAACATGAGTAATGCTTTCTCCTGAAGCCAGAGTACCTTGTATACTGAATTCAGTTCCAGTAAAAGTGAAGTCTGTTCCATAAGTTTTCGACATATCTACTGATGAAATTGTTATCGTCCTTTTTTCAGTGATCGTTGTCTGATAACCGGTTTTCCCTGGTTCATTTGTATCCAGCACGGTCAGTGTCCAGCTACCCGATTCACCAAACTGCAAATTATTTTTAAAAGTGTGTGTTCCATTATCACCGGGAAGGAATTGATAATCATCAGGATTTTTTGATTTATTATCTGTATTTGAAAATGTTATTCTTCCACTATAATTGGTTTTAAGGTTATTATATGCATCGATTGCTTCTACAGTGACACTCTGCAATGATCCCACAGTGTTAGGACTTGCGATTCCGCTCACAATGAAATTTTTTAATGGCGCAGGGTTGACAAGAACTTCAAGTTTATGCTCATCCGCATTGATAGTCCCGTCTGTAGTGGTTATCTCTGCAGTTTCTGTTTTGAATAATGTCATTTGGGTAGTAGCGACACCTGAAGTAAAGTCTAAGATTGTTTCCAGTCCAAAGCCCACCCCTTCAATTATAGGATTATCCATCTGACCCTGTGATGAGTTTGCTCCTGAGAATATCAGAGTTTTTAAACCATTATAATTGCTGGCAACATTATTAAAAATATCAAAGGCAGTTACTGTGATTGTTTGCTTTTCGCCTGCATCCTGTACGCCTGAGCCTGTTACTTTAAGATAATTTACAGTAGCTGAAGTTACATCAAATGAATTTGATACCGGTTGACTTGACGTTGCATCGGGAGATATTGCTGTTAAGGTATATCCGATACCAATTTTATTAATTGACAGATCGCTGAATGTAGCAACTCCCTTTACAGCCTTAACTGTAAGTGTTCCGTAAAGAACACCTGTTTTTCCTGTCGATGAATTATTCTGAATAGAAATAGTCACCGCTGCTGAGGACGATGTTAATATGTTTCCGTATTCATCTGTGATGCTGACTGATAAAGGGATATTAGCTCCTGCATTACAATTTTCAGGTTGTATTCCGAAGATCAGCCGGTTTGTGGAAGTATTACCTGTTAAAATTTGTGACCCGGATGAAAGGTCTTTTGCCCATGCAATTATACTTTTAAGCAGGTATTGCATATTAGGCTGAGGAAACCAGGCGTAATTCCCTTCAAAGAACCATGGCAGTGTACAACCGCTTACTAGCATGCGACCCGAACCAATTGTCTTTTCAACCATTGTATTTCCTCCGGAACATGTGAAAACTGATGCTGTATAGTTGCCTGTAATTACATTATGTGCCACAAAATTAGCCGAATAGTTGCCTGCAGAATAAGCCGGATATGTAGAATTCATAAGAATCGGATGTGTAGGTATAGCTGCCATCATTGTGCTTGTAAGCACACGATTTGAGTAGACACCTGAGTTACCAATCTCAAAGTTACCAAGTTCTTCATTTGAGGCAGCATCAACAATAAGAGTGTTTCCCTTACTAACCCATGAGCTGATTGCTGTCCAGTTATCATCGAGGAAATCTTTCATTACCATAGTATTTGTATCCCCGCCTTCAATAAACACAACCTTGCGCGCTGCATTGAATATTGCTGAAGCTGATGTTCCATAAAGGAATTTTGACCAACCTGTGCCTTCTGATCCGTATATGGTTTTAAACGCCTGAATGATTGCAGTCTGACCCCATGGTTCACCGTCTGATGTAAGGTAGGCTGCATCCTGTCCAAAAGCTCTACAAATATTTGTAAGAATTAAAAAAACTAAAAGCGCTATCTTTTTTAAAACAATTAATTGTATGCTAGTCTTTTTTTCCATAACTGAATTCTGCTCTATAGGGGATGTCTGGTTAGTCATCATTCACAGTCTGTTAACCAAAGGATATGCCGTTCTGAGTCAGGTTAATGGAAACAACTGTATTAGTTATGCTAAATACCTGTGTATGAGCTAGTAGCTATTTTGACTTATCTGAAAAAAAAAGGTGTGCCTGAATACAGTTTTAGAAGGTTCACGAAAACACATTAAAAAATCGCACACATGTGCGGTTTTTAATATGAAATATTCTTCAAAATGAGAAGTACAAAAGTTTACCAGGTTAGAATTATTGTCAATTATTTTTGACAGCTTTACTTTCAGAAAATTGAAAACATTTAAGTTAATAAAATGGTGGATGCTGATATAACAATAATAGGCGCAGGGGTAGTTGGTCTTGCCATAGCTGAAAAAGTATCAGGGCAAAATGACAGTGTATTCCTTGTAGAAAAACACCCGACATTCGGTCAGGAAACCAGCAGTCGAAACAGTGAAGTTATTCATGCCGGAATCTATTATACAAAAGACAGCCTGAAAGCAAATCTCTGTGTTGAAGGAAAATGGCTTTTATATGATTACTGCAGAAAATATGATGTTCCTTTTAACAATTGCGGTAAATTAATTGTAGCAACTTCCAAAGAGGAAATTGCAATAATTGAAGGCATAAGACAGACTGCCATAAGGAATGGAGTTGATGATATCGAGGTTCTTGGAAAAGAACAAATTGCCAGTCTCGAACCGAATATTTTCGCCGTTAAAGCTCTTTTCTCACCATCAACCGGAATCATTGATTCTCATTCACTTATGAAACAATATGAGACTAATGCAATCAATAATGGCTGCCACATAGTTTATGGAAGTGAAGTTACAGGAATCAGTAAGATAAAGGAAGGGTATAAGATCACGCTTGTTGAGTCCGGTAAAGTGAATTACGAATTCACGTCAAGGGTTGTTATCAATTCGGCAGGGCTTAGTGCCGATAAAGTCTCTGAAATGGTTGGTATTAATGATGACAATCTTAGGATACTGTTTTGCAAAGGTGAGTACTTCAGGATCAATCCTCCAAAAAACAGGCTGATAAAAAGGCTGGTTTATCCTGTTCCTCATCATAATATGGAAGGTATTGGAATTCATGTTACAATAGATATGGGTGGAGGTGTAAAACTTGGTCCTGATGTAAAATATCTTGATTCAAATATCTACGATTACAAATTAACCGCATCAAAACAAGAATCATTTTACAAATCCGCTAAGAAGTTTCTTCCCTTTTTAGAATTTGATGATCTTTCCCCTGAAATGGCAGGTATACGTCCAAAGATCCAAAAACCCGGTGAACCTTTAAGAGATTTCTATATCCGGGAGGAGAGCGAGAGAGGATATCCGCGATTTATTAATCTGATAGGGATGGAATCACCCGGACTGACATCTTCAATTGCAATAGCAAAATATGTAAATAATCTTATAAAAGATTAAATATAAAGTATTTGGATATTTATAATAATCAGGGTTTGTTTTTAAGAAGATTCTGCAAATCAGCCATTTCATCTCTGAATCTTGCTGCTTCGATAAAATCAAGCTCTGAAGCAGCTTTTTCCATATTCTTCCTTGACTTTTCGATAGCCTTTTCAAGAGCATCCCTGTTCATATATTTTACAACAGGATCAGCAGCAATATCGGGTCTGTCAGGTTCAATGTAGGCTTTAACTACAGTGCCTTTCCTTCCCAATCCGCTGAGTACAGATCCCGTCTTCCTTATGATCTGAGCAGGTGTAATACCCATCTCTTCATTGTATTTCAGCTGTTTGGTTCTTCTACGGTTTGTTTCATCTATGGTTTGCTTCATACTGCGTGTAATGACATCGGCATACATTATGACTTTACCATTAAGATTTCGTGCGGCTCGACCGGCAGTCTGGGTAAGGGATCTTGCAGACCTGAGAAAACCCTCCTTATCGGCATCAAGGATTGCAACAAGAGAAACCTCCGGGAGATCAAGACCTTCCCTGAGAAGGTTGACACCAACCAGTACATCAATAGAGCCGGTACGTAACTCTTCCATGATATCTATTCTGTCAAGCGTATCGATATCCGAATGAATATAGCTGCATTTAATATTGTATTTTATCAGGTAAGATGAGAGCTCTTCAGCCATTCTTTTGGTGATAGTTGTAACCAGGGTGCGTTCTCCTGACTTTGCACGTGTACGTATCTCTCCCATCAGATCATCGATCTGGTTCAGACTTGGTCGCACTTCTATCGGCGGATCCAGAAGACCGGTAGGCCTGATAACCTGATCCACAAATACACCCTCACTTTTTTCAAGTTCGTAATCTGCCGGAGTAGCGCTTACAAAAATGGTCTGACCGGTAAGTGATTCGAACTCTTCTATCCTCATTGGTCTGTTGTCAAGAGCAGCCGGAAGCCTGAATCCGTATTCAACAAGAGTTTGTTTTCTTGAATGGTCACCACCGAACATAGCCCTTACCTGGGGTAAGCTCACATGACTTTCATCTATAACAGTAATAAAGTCTTTTGGAAAATAATCGAGCAGACAGAAAGGTCTTGTTCCAGGTTTTCTTCCGTCAAAATAACGGGAATAATTTTCGATACCGCTGCAATAGCCGAGCTCTTTTATCATTTCAAGATCATATAAGACACGTTGCTCGAGTCTTTTTGCCTCTTCCCTTTTCCCTATATCATTAAAATAAGTAACCTGGCGTACCATATCGTCCTGAATATCATTCACGGCCATATTGATCCTTTCCCTTGTTGTAACAAAAATATTTGCCGGATAAACGATATACTCATTCAGAATATCCAGCCTCTGTCCGCTAACAGGATCAAAAGTATTCAGATCTTCAACCAGGTCACCAAAGAATATCACTCTTACAGCAATATCGGCATATGCTGGAAAGATGTCAACCGTATCACCCCGGACTCTGAAGGTACCATGTTTAAATTCGAGCTCATTCCGTGAATAGAGACTGTCGACAAGTTTCCTGAGAAGAACATTCCTTCCAATCATCTGACCCTTCTTTATATGAACAGTGTTGGAATGAAAATCATCAGGATTCCCTATGCCGTAAATACATGATACTGAAGATACTACAATCACATCATGTCTTCCTGAGAGTAAAGAAGAAGTTGCGCTCAGACGAAGTTTTTCAATTTCCTCATTAATGGAAAGGTCTTTTTCTATATAAGTGTCCGATACTGGGAGATAAGCTTCCGGTTGATAATAATCATAATATGAGACAAAGTATTCAACTCTGTTTTCAGGGAAAAACTGTTTGAATTCGCCATAGAGCTGGGCTGCAAGTGTTTTATTATGGCTTAATACGAGAACAGGTCTGTTAATTCGCTCGATTACATTAGCAATTGTAAATGTTTTACCCGACCCGGTGACACCAAGGAGTGTCTGAAAAGGGACTCCCTTTTCAAGTCCTGCGACAAGCTGGTTAATTGCTTCGGGCTGGTCGCCGGTTGGTTGAAAATCGGATATAAGTTTGAAATCCATATAGCGTTGTAGGATGAAAAGATTACAAAAATACAAAAAAATGAGATACCTATTTTCATTTCAACCAGGACAGTTTTGGGATACAATCCATTAACCACGAAGGCTAAATACAAAGATCACAAAGTCCTTATTAACAAGGTTTTTACATTGTGCCATATGAATTCTTTGTGTGCTTTGTGGTTTAATAAAAGTGTTATCAGATGTGAATTATTAAAGCAAAAAAAAGGTGTTTAGCAATAAACACCTTTATAATCCTACCAGGTTTATATTAACCTAGATATCCTTTCAGCAACCTGCTGCGTGAAGTATGTCTCAATCTCCTGATGGCTTTCTCTTTAATCTGACGTACTCTTTCACGTGTAAGACCAAATTTCTCACCAATCTCTTCGAGAGTCATTTCCTGGCAACCAATTCCGAAGAAGAATCTGATTATATCTCTTTCTCTCTCCGTAAGAGTGGCCAGAGCCCTGTAAATCTCCCGCGAAAGCGATTCGTCCATCAGAAGCTTGTCTGCAACCGGAGAATCTGAGTTGGTCAGAACATCAAGCAGACTGTTATCCTCTCCTTCAATAAACGGGGCATCAACAGAAACATGACGTCCGGATACTTTAAGTGTATCGGTTACTTTTTCTTTTGGCAATTCAAGCACATCAGCTAACTCCTCAGGTGACGGAGTTCTTTCGTTCTCCTGTTCAAATTTCGAGAAAGCCTTATTGATTTTATTAAGCGAACCAACCTGATTCAAAGGCAGTCGAACAATACGCGATTGTTCAGCGAGAGCCTGAAGAATCGACTGCCGTATCCACCATACTGCATAGGAAATAAATTTGAAACCACGTGTTTCATCAAACTTTTCCGCTGCCTTTATAAGGCCCAGATTTCCTTCGTTGATAAGATCGGGAAGACTAAGTCCCTGGTTCTGATATTGTTTTGCAACAGAAACAACAAAACGCAAATTTGCTTTGGTGAGTTTCTCTAGAGCAGCTCTGTCGCCTTTCTTTATCCTTTGAGCCAATTCAACTTCTTCTTCCACCGATATCAACTCTTCTTTACCAATCTCCTGCAAATATTTATCGAGTGATGCACTCTCTCTGTTTGTTATGGATTTGGTAATCTTTAGCTGTCTCATTATACCTCCCAAAAAAATTTCCGCAAAGATATTGCTTTATTATGTAATAACAAAAATAATTCACTATTGTTATAAAAAGGGGATTCTTTTTAAGAATCCCCTGAATAGTAGCAAATTATGTATTTCTAAAGTATTATTTGCCAAATTGATAATTAAATACTGTCCCATCAGGAAGGATTCCTTCGATGGATTTTAGAGTTGTACCATTATTTGTATCCTGCTTTACATCAGCAGGAGATTTTACTTTTTTACCATTAACACTCAGGATGATATATCCTTTTGCCATACCAATATCTTTGAATTTTCCTTTATTTATATCAGTTACTTTAACACCATAATCAACATTAAGCGAATTCATATCGTCTGATCCGAGAGATTCCAGTTCTGCTCCGAAAACCATGTCCTCTGAATCTTCCATAGCTGCCGTAACTACTTTTGTATTTCCTGCAACATTCTTAAGTACAATGGGGATAGTCATTTCTTTACCATCTCGCATAAATGTCACGGTTGCCTTGTCACCAGGACGATGTTTTCCTACCTGCTCCTGCAAAGCTGACACTGTGTTTACATCAATACCGTCGAATTTTACGATTACGTCATTAGCTTTCATCCCTGCCTTTTCAGCTGATCCATCAGGAATAACCCTGGTTATGAGTGCTCCTTTTATTTCAGGTAATTTTTCTTTTGCAGCAATATCGGCATCAACATCCTGTATATTAACACCAATAATAGCTCTCTGAACCTCACCATACTCTTTGAGATCGTCAACAACTTTTTTAACTATACTTACTGGTATTGCAAAAGAGTTACCTGCATAAGCACCGCTAGGCGAAAGAATAGCAGATGTAATACCTACCAGTAATCCTTTGGTATCCACCAGCGCTCCACCACTATTACCCATATTAAGCGCTGCATCAGTCTGAATAAATGATTCAATTCTGTAATCACCCTCATTCAAACCGAGAGTTCTGCCAGTTGCACTTACAATCCCGGCAGTTACCGTTGATGTAAGGTTAAATGGATTACCTACAGCCAGTACCCATTGGCCAAGCTTAAGCTGATCCGAATCACCATATTTAATAAAAGGTAGGTTATCTGCTTTTATTTTAAGCAAGGCTATATCACTCCCCGGGTCACGACCAATGACCTTTGCTGTAAAAGTACGCTTATCATTCAATGTAACATCAACTGATTCAGCATTTTCAATCACATGGTTATTGGTAATTATGTAACCATCGGGTGAAATTATTACACCTGATCCATAGCCGTTTACGGGCTGTGGTTTGGAATTACGTTCACCATAAAACCAATCCATAATAGGATTGTCGGCAGTACCTTCCATTTTTACATGGACGTGTACCACTGCATGAACTGTCTTTTCAGCAGCATAGGTGAAATCAATCTGACCCTCCTGTGTCTCTAATGAAGTGAGATAGGCTCTCGCGTTCTGTGAATCCATATTTGAACTGTCCTTTGTAACTTCGACTGTGGGCTTAACCATTATCTTCGAATATGCAAATAAAGCAATTGAAGCTCCCAGAAGAGCCATAAACAGTGCACCAAATAAATACTTACCTTTCATGATCTTAAATTTTAAATTAAACTGTCCTTTCGTTTTAGCTTATTGTTTCATTATTATGCCTTCACAAAAGTTTGATATCTTTATAACCGAATTAATATGAAATTGTTTTACAAAGATCATGCATTTTTGGAATGATCTTCAACAATTTACAAACATTTAACAACACTTTAACACCTATGATTATAGTATTTAACAAATATCAGGGAACAGGCAACGACTTTATTATTATCGACAACAGGAAGGGTATTTTGGATCCTCTCGATTCCAGACTCATTAATAAATTATGTGACCGCCGGTTTGGAATAGGTGCCGACGGACTGATACTTATTTCTGAAGATTACAAGTATGATTTTGAAATGAAGTATTTCAACTCCGATGGTTTTGAAAGCACAATGTGCGGTAATGGAGGACGGTGCTCAGCTGACTTTGCCATCAGATCAGGTATTGCCGGCAAACAGCTCACTTTTAAAGCTATTGATGGAACACATTCAGCAATCGCTGAGGGAGGGATAATAAGGCTGCAGATGAATGATGTAAAGGAACCCAAAATCATCAGGCAAAATTATTTTATCAATACCGGATCACCGCATTGCGTAATCTTTCAAAAAGACATAAGCATGCTGGATGTCAATACCGAAGGAAAAAAAATCAGAATGTCGGAAGATTACGCACCGGATGGAACCAATGTAAATTTTGTCGAAGTTGTAAATAATGGAATCTATGTAAGAACCTTTGAAAGAGGTGTTGAAGAGGAAACACTTTCCTGTGGAACAGGTGTGACAGCCTCTGCCATTGCTTCAGTCCTTTCCGGACTAATTGACATTGGTCCTGTCAATGTAAAGACAAAAGGGGGAAATCTGACAGTCTCATTCAAAACAGATGGTAATTTAATAAGTGACATATGGCTCTCTGGTCCGGCAACTTTTGTTTTTGAAGGGATGATAGAGGTGTGAGGGATGAGTTGAAATGATCTGGAACAAGCAAAAGATTAAAGAAACCAATTAATATTATGCCATGTGCCGTATGCCATGTGCTTTAAAATTATGCAGAAAGAAAGACTTTACGGAAAGACACTTAATGAGCTGATTGTTGTAACCAAAAGGATCGGATTGCCGGGTTTTGCCGCAAAACAAATATCTGACTGGCTTTATAAAAAAGAAATACAGTCGATTGAGGAGATGACCAATCTGTCAGTAAAATCCAGGGAGATTCTACAAGCTGATTATGATTTAGGACTTTCTGCCCCTGTTAATGAATCAAGGAGTTCCGATGGAACAAAAAAATACCTCTATAAAGTCCTTAATGACAAATATATAGAAACGGCATATATTCCGGATGAGGAGCGGGCTACTATCTGTGTTTCCTCACAGGCAGGATGTAAAATGGGTTGTATATTCTGCATGACAGGGAAACAGGGTTTTCAGGGTAATTTATCTTCAAATGAGATTCTAAACCAGTTCAGAAGTTTACCTGAGTTCAAAAACCTTACAAACATGGTCTATATGGGTATGGGTGAACCCCTGGACAATATTACCGAAGTAATTAAGAGCCTCGATATACTCACCAGTGAATGGGGATATGGATGGAGTCCGACAAGAATTACAGTCAGTACAGTAGGATTAATAGCCGGGATAAAAGAATTTCTTGAAAAAAGCCGCTGTCATCTTGCTGTAAGTCTGCATTCTCCTTTTGATGAGGAAAGAAGGAGACTTATGCCTGTTCAGCGTACCAATACTGTAAAAGAGGTGCTTGATATAATCCGCAATTTCGATTTCAACAGTCAGCGACGAGTCTCTTTTGAATATATTCTCTTTAAAGGAGTAAATGATACACCAGCCCATATAAAAGAGCTTGCAAGAATACTCAATGGAATAAAATGTCGTATCAATATAATCCGTTTTCACCCAATACCGGGTTCAGAATTTCAAAGTCCAAACCTTGGTACAACGATAAATTTTAAAGAAGCATTAAACGCTAAAGGAATACTTACCACGATAAGGGCGAGTCGTGGTGTGGACATTCAGGCTGCCTGCGGATTGCTGTCAACACTCGAACAAAATAAACCGGTTAAGAAATGAGAATAACATTTTTAATCATATTGCTTACATGTATCAACCTTTGGTCTTTTTCACAGGAAAAATCGTCCGAATCATTTCCTGTTGATTCATCTCTTACACATGCATCCGTTTCCATGTGTATTGCAGATGCTGAAAAAGGTGATATCATTATGGAGTATAATTCAGATATAAGTCTGATGCCTGCCTCGGTAATGAAAATTATTACATCTGCTGCTGCTCTTGAAATGCTCGGTCCAGATTACATTTTCACGACCAGACTTTGTTATACCGGCTCG
>WSSedB1CaDRAFT_10000236_pt1 | contig 25729 bp, 19 predicted proteins | sample WetSurSB1Cattail_FD_9460 | JGI IMG/M metagenome (IMG submission 9460)
GGCGGCAGCGATTCATCCGCCCGTCGATATCGCAAAAAAAGTCGGCTTTATTGAAAAATGTCATGCGGCAGGATTAAAAGTTCATGTCTGGACCGTCGATGTAAAGACGGATATGAAATGGATGTGTGAAGCGGGAGTAGATGCCTTCTTTACAGACTGTCCGGATCATGCAAGGAAGATTGTTGATGGAGATTATAGCAGCATTCCTTTCTAGAGTACATGATAAAGATTAGGTGGGAAAATATTGATTGAGATAGATGATAAAACGCTTAGAAAATTGCAATTGATTCAACTTGAAATGTTGATTGAAGTTGACCGAATCTGTAAAAAGTGTGGCATACAATACAATATTATTGCGGGAACTTTGCTGGGGGCGGTACGTCATGGAGGTTACATTCCTTGGGATGATGATGCCGATGTTGCGTTTTTACGCTCGGAATATGAAAAATTTCGAGAAGCCTGTAAAACAGAACTTGATACAACAAGGTTTTATTTTCAGGATCATCGTAATACTGATGGGTATCGTTGGGGCTATGGCAAGCTGCGGCGCAAAGAAACACTATTCCTTCGTGAATATCAAGAGCATATGCCCTATGACCAAGGCATATTTATTGATATTTTCCCTTTAGACAATGTGCCGGATAACTATTTGAAACGTTGCTGGCATAACTTTCATTGTTTTTGCATCCGCAAAATTCTATGGGCGGAAGTTGGAAAAGTTGCTGATGAAAGTATATTAATGCGTAAATGGTACGGTATGCTAAGTCGTATTCCAAGATGCTTTATATTTTGTCAGTATGATGAATTTGTTAGAAAAAGTAATAGAAAATTAACTAAAATGGTTCGTATACTATTGTTTCCTACACCAAATTCAAAATATGGATATTATAGAAAATGGTATGAAGAAAGTGCACCAATTGTTTTTGAAAAAATAGTTTTTCAAGGCATAAAAGATTATAGGGAATATTTGCATTTTAAGTTTGGTGAATATATGCAGCTTCCGTCAATTGAACAAAGGAAAGTTCATCCTGTATCTGCTTTAAAATTAATATAAAAGATTTAAGATGAGGATAAGATAATGAAAAAAAAAATTTCGATTATAATCCCTGTTTATAATACAGTTTTATATTTAAGAAAATGCTTGGAAAGTGTATGTAAACAAACTTATAAAAATATAGAGATTATCTGTGTGGATGATGGTTCGAATGATGGAAGCGAAAAGATTGTTGATGAGTTTGCCTGTAACGACGCACGAGTAATTGCTGTGCATAAAGAAAATCATGGTGAAAGCAGCGCTAGAAATGTTGGACTTCAGAGGTGTACAGGTGATTATATCGGTTTTATGGATTGTGATGATTGGATTGAACTGGAGATGTATGAAACGCTTATTGATGCACTGGAAAAAAACCAGGTTGATATGGTGGCCTGTGGTTATTGCATTGATACGGATACTACAAGTTGTAGAGCCATGAATCGTATGCCAGTAATAAAAAAAGTATTCAATCAGCACCAGATGATGAAGTATGTATATTGTCGTGATGATTATCGTGGTGTCACTGGGTATATTTGGTGCAAATTATATACAAAAGAGGTTTTGCAGGATAGTTGCGGTCAATGGATATTGTTTGATGAAAATTTGAAGATTGGTGGGGATATTCTATATTTTTCCGAAGTTGCATTGAATACGCAACGGGCAATATATATTAATGCATCTTTTTACCACTATTATCAGAGGAGAACATCAACCTATCACTCAAATGATGAGGAAATGTGGGTGGATATTTTGCGTGTCTATCAAATGGTTATTGAAAATTTTATGAAAAAGAAGATAGCAAAGGATATTTTTGTCTGGCTGAAGCGGTTTTTAGTGTATCGTGCAGAGCTGGTGGCTGAAATGGCATATCACAATAGAAATCAACAGGTTTTACAATATAGTACAAATTTGATGCGACAGTATCAAAATGAATATTTGCAGACAAATCAGCAGTATCCGGAACGAATTCGGCAATATTATACAATAGTAGATTATAAACTTTGATACGAGGTGCAAAGGGATGAAATGGAAAAATCCAGACCATGAATTTGATCATATATATAAGGCTATGCAGGGAAAAAATGAATTTTATTTTTTTGGTGCAGGTGATTATGGGAAACAGTTTATCCATATTATGAGTAATGAAATAGTTATCAAAGGATTTATCGATAATAATCTGCAAAAGCAGGGAATAGAGTTTACGGGTTACAAATGCGAATCGCTGGGTGCGATAGACTTTATCCCGGGAAAAACAGGAATCGTAATTACAGTATCCCAAATTCAGCGCGGTGCAATTATTAAACAACTACAGGATGAAGGATATGTACGTGATCAAGATTTTTTCATTATTGAAGAGTTTTTATCGATATACTTTGTTTACAAATATAATCAAGTATATTTTTCATCTATATCTTTTTTGCCAAGCACAGTATGTAACCTTAAATGCAAAGCTTGCCTGAATTTTAATTCGTATGCAAAGCAGTTCTATGTGCGGGAATTGGAAGATATAAAAAAAGATATTGATTTGTTCTTTCAATGTGTGGATCGTATTATGTTGTTTCACGTTAGTGGCGGAGAACCAATGCTCTATAAAGGAATTGCTGACATAATTGAATATATTGATAAAAATTATGGAGATCGTATTGATACGTTGCGTACTGTTACGAATGGTACGGTAGTTCCTAATGATGTGATATTAGAACGATTAAGTAAATGTAATTTTGAAATTACAGTGGATGACTATAGAGAAGCAGTGCCACAGTATAACGATAAATTTGATAAACTCCTGACAAAGCTGGAACAATATCATATCCACTATTATATTAATAAAACAGATGAATGGATTGATCTTGCACCAGATCGAACAGATTTTTCAAAGTGTAGTGAAGGACAAATGCAACAACATTTTGATGAATGTTGTCAGGCATGGCAGGAACTGAGGGAAGGCAAGCTTTATAGTTGTAACTATGATGCGTATGCTACTGTTGCTGGAATTAATGAAGAACCTGATGAAGAAGTCTTTGATTTGAAAAATTTTAGTGATAGCCGAAAGAAGGCGCTTGTAGAATTTCGCTTGGGCTATAATGGCAAGGGCTTTACAAATTTCTGCAAGAAATGCAGGGGCTTCAGTGAGCAGAACCCATATAAAGGCCAGCCAGCCAAACAGGTAGAGTGAATATGCAGACAGCTTATATTTCTAATATCCAGCATTTCAATGTACACGATGGCAATGGTTTTCGGACAACGGTGTTTTTTCAGGGCTGTGGATTGAAATGTAAATGGTGTCAAAATCCTGAATTGCAGAATATGGAGCCTGTTATGATGTACAATGCATCGCTATGCACAGGTTGCAATGCTTGTGTTGAGGCTTGCAAAAATCAAGCATTATCTAGGAGCAACGATAAAATTGTTTTTCATGAAAAAGAATGCAACCAATGCCTGCAATGTGAAGATGAATGCTATTATCTGTCCAGAACCTTCAGTTCACACAAAATGTCTGTGGAGGCAGTTTATAGAGAGGTTATTAAGGATAAACCATTTTATATGGATGGGGGCGGTATAACCCTTAGTGGGGGTGAACCTCTTATTTATGATGAATTTTGTATGAGCCTGATCAAAAGATTACAGGATGATAATATATCTGTGATAATAGAAACTGCAGGCTTTGTTATTTGGAATGTTTTTATAAAACTAGCACCGTATGTAGATATATTTTTCTATGATTTGAAGTTAATTGATGCAGAAAAGCGAATGGAATGGTTGGGAACAAATAATGATTGTATGCTAGAGAATCTGCAAAAGTTGGCCAAGATACATTCACGGATTGTTATTCGGATACCATTGATTCCAGGTGTAAATGATACAGAAGCCGAGTTTGAGAGCATGATACAGTTTGTGGATGATTTGCATACGATTAAGTATATACATATATTACCTTTTCACCAGTTAGGGGCAGAAAAGTACAATATAATTGGAATGCCCTATGAAATGAAAAATGTACAGGAATACAATGAAGGACGTATACATGCGTGCACTGTTATAGCAAAACAGCATGGTTATCATGTAGATATTGGCGGAACAGCATTTGCCTTTAGGTGAAGGTAGAGGAGAAATGTAAAATGACTAGTAATAATAGGTATCAGGAACTTATCAGTGCAGATGAAATTTTGGTTTATGGTGCAAAACTTATTGCTCGGGAAGCAATAGAGGATTTGCAAATGATTTGTCCTAAGGCTATTTTGGGATGTGCTGTATCCAGTATGGAGGGTAATGCTCTGGAGGTATTGGGAGTGCCTGTAGATGAGCTTGATGCCTGGAAGGTGGATAAAGAAAAAGTTTGTGTTTTGGTTGCGTTAGGAAATCAATACTATGAGTCAGTAAAGAAAAATTTAGTTGAACGGCAATATAGCAGACTTTATTCTTTTGATAGTGAACTTCGAAATCAGATGTTTAAAAAAATGGTGCAAGCCAAGCTGAAGCAGTTTAGGGAAGAGGAGTGAAGATTTATGCGGCAATTGACAGAGCGGTTAAAGCGTTTGAATCATCGTTTGCATAAGGTGGATTTCATGACTCCAGATAAATGGTGTTTTACAGATATCAATATTTTGGATATAGAAGAATTGTCTTTTTTACGCCATGAGCCAGTTGCCATAAGGAAGGCATACTCGTTGCGTTATGTTGCTGCAAATCTTCCTGTAGTTATTAAGGAAGATGAACTTATTGTTGGTTGCCCTAACCAAAACTCTGTAGAGTTTGGGATGTGTATACCCAGATATTTGACAGAGCAGGAACGAGAATTTTTTGAAAGCTATGGGTTGAGCGAGATTTCTTTATTTGGGCATCATCCACCGTCTTATGATAAAGTAATGAAAAAGGGCGTAATCGGTATAAAAGAAGAAATTGAGCATTACTTGGCACTAGAAATGAAAAATGAAAGCCCTGATGAAGATAAGACTATAGAGTACCGGGCCATGCTACTGTCGTTGGATGCGTTAACCATTTATTCGAACCGTTATGCAGACAAAGTGTTGCAGATTGCTCTTGAATGTAAAAATCAGAACAGAAAAAATGAACTGTTAGAGATTTATAGAATTTGCCGCAAAGTACCTATGCAGCCAGCCGATAGCCTGCAGGAAGCGGTACAGTCATATTGGTTTGCATATACTGTTATGAATAGTGGTGGTGAATTTTTGCCATTAGGGCGTATTGATCAGTATTTTTGTTCGTACTATCAACAAGATTTAGAACGCGGCACGTTAGAAGAGTCTTGTGCCATGGATATTATAGGCAGTTTTTTAATAAAATGTAATGAGAGAATTGTATTAGATTCTAAATTAATGAAAGATCATAGGGATATTGGATATCTTGCAACAGGAAGTTCGCCAAGAAATACGATTGAATTACAAAAGGAACGAGACGCATATCATAATCATTTTTGGCATGCTGATGAACCTATCGATTCAGAGCATAATAAGTTTTTTGGACAAGAAACGAATAATAAGATGATGACTTGTGTGGTAGGCGGCTTGAAGGAAGATGGCAGCGATGCAACGAACGAATTGTCTTATTTGTTTATTGAATTGGTTTATCAAATGAAACTGTTAATGCCGACTTTAGGAGCGCGGATACACCAACATACACCAAAGTCATTTATTCGATTATTGGCTGAGGTATTGAGATATGGGCAGGGAGAGCCAATTATCTATAATGATGAAGCGATTTTGAAGGGATACAAGAAATTGGGAATTCCGTTAAGCGATGCTCGACAATATAGCAGTGATGGATGTTGGGAAACGTTGATTTCGGGAAAAACAAATTTTTACTTTGAATATGTTTTATCCTTAAAATGTTTAGAATGGGTTATGAATCGTGGAACGACTGTAAAATATGGAAGTAAAGATTCGATTGATACAGGTGATACTGCTAATTTCAAAGATTTTGAAGAATTTTATTCAGCGTATCGACAGCAAATGTATCATGAGATGGAGAGGATTTGGAATGAATATATTCGAAATATAGCTATTTCAGCATTGGTGGCCCCTGACCCGTTGTTTTCAGCAATAGCATATGATTGTATAAAAAAAGGATCTGATTTTTATGCAGATGGTGCAAAGTATGAGTTTCGTATGTTGCTTTTGAGTGGCTTAGCAGATACGGTAGATTCTTTGTTGGTAATTAAAAAATTAGTTTATCAAGAGAAAAAAATTTCTCTTGATGAGTTTAATTCGGCTTTACATGCAAATTGGCAAGGATATGAACGTCTTCACGCACTGATTATTAACCGGGTAGAGAAGTTTGGGAATGATAATGATTATGTTGATTGCATCGCTATACGTATTTTAGAAGATTTTTCTAAAAAATTAGTTGAGCTTCAAAGGAAAAATAATACAATTAAATTAACAGGTGGAATAGGAACGTTTCATATTTATGCTGCATTGGGTGACAGTATAGCTGCTTCGCCCAATGGACGCCGAAATTATGATGCATTGGCACCAAACTATTCACCTGTTCCTGGCTGTGATAAAAATGGACCATTGTCGGTTATTAAAAGTGCTACGAAAGCAAGTCTTATAGATTTTATGGCGGGGACACCTATCGATTTATCCATCAATAAAAATGAGTTTGAAGGTGAAGCAGGAATTTGCAGACTTATAAATATGATTACAAGTTTTTGTGATTTAGATGGACAAATCATTTCCATTACTTCAAATAGTGTAGAAGAATTTTTGGATGCGAAGAAAAATCCGGAAAAACATAAAAATTTGCGTGTAAGGATGGGAGGGTTATCTGCTTATTTTATTACGCTAGCACCTGTTCAACAGGATAAGATTATTGAGAGATTTAAACATTAAAGGTGGTTAATGAAATGAGACTCGTAATATTTGGAGCAGGAAAAGCTGGTACTTATTTATATCAACAGATTAAAGTGCATGGACAGGATATGATTGTAGATGCATTTATAGATAGCTTTTCTAAAGATATAAAGGAGATCGATGGAGTTCCAGTTTGTAGACCAGATAGATATTTAAAATCTATTGATTGTGATGCGGTTTTTTTAGCGGCGGGTTCTCAAAAGGCTATTTTACAGATGATTCAAAAAGTAAAATTTTATAATATTGATAATATCTATATGTTACAGGATATTGCAGGCAAAAATCAGTTGCCGTTGTTTTCAGACGGGAAATTAATTTCTACACGGGTGCGGAAAATTAAATTTAGTAAAGAAAAACCAACATTGCCATATTTTGAAATGCCAATTGTTGATTCTTGCAACTTAAATTGTAAAGGATGCTTATTTGGCTGCAATCGAAATGGTGAACAAAAGTATATGTCCTTGGAAGAGATAAAAAAAGATTTGTTTCGTATGACAGAATTGTTTGAGGATATTCCATGGATTCGTATTTTAGGCGGAGAGCCGTTATTGCATCCGGATTTGGATAAAGTAATGGACTTTTCTAGAAAGTTGTTTCCAGATGCAGAGATTGATTTATGCACAAATGGATTGTTGGTGCCTGAATTAACACTAAAATCATTGAAGGCATTGATAAAAAATAAAATAACTGTTCATATCTCAGGCTACAAACCAACGTATAAAATGATTAATAAAATAGAAGATACTTTAAAAAAAGCTAAATTGGAATATACAGTTTTAAAAAGGGAAAAGTTTTATAAATTTTATACGATGAAAAATGATAATGATCCTAAAAAAAGTCATGCTAAGTGTCCATCAGCAGGTTGTCGTGAATTATATAGAGGAAGATTGGCAAAATGTAGTGCAGCATTAGCCTTCGAACGATTAAACAAACAATTTGGAACGAATTATAAAATTGAACGAAATAAAGACTGGTTTGATATATATGATAAATCTTTAACAGGGTGGGATATCATGGCTGGATTAGATATGCCAGCAAGTATCTGTTCTTACTGTAGTGATTTAAAAATAGAATATTTTGATTGGAAAAATGGAGAAAAAGAGTCCTTAGAGGATTATATTATATCTGTGAATAGATGACTATTAATTAGAGAATGAGGAGTTTTGGGGATGCATTTTAGTGAAACAATTCAAGACAATAAAATCCAATATTTAAATGCAATAAAGAAAGAAACTTTACAGAAAACTAATATTGTAATTTATGGTGCGGGATGGATTTCAAGGATTTTATATAAATTATTAACTGCAGCTGATATAGAAGTATGTGCTTTTTGTGTTACTGAAAAATCATATAATACAGAGAAGCAATATGGTATACGTGTCTTTCAAATCGATCAACTTCTTTTTGACAAAAACAACACTTTGATATTAGTAGGGGTAAAAGATCCTTGGAATAAAGAAGTTGTTGAATTGTTACAGATGGCGGGGTGGACCTATCTTGATTTGCCAAAGCATGTTGTTGATTTTGATGATGAAAAATCATATGCGGATCGACCTGTGATAGAGGTTACGACACGAATCGGTTGTAATGTTCAATGCAGGTATTGTCCACAAGAGTTGTTGCAGCGTACTTATTATAAGTGTTCTTCTCGGCAGACTCAAATGTCATTTAATATGTTTAAGCAGTCTGTTGATAAATTGCCGAATGATGCAGTTGTTATTTTTGCTGGATTTGCTGAATCGTTTTTAAATCCTGAAAGTGTGAAAATGATGCAATATGCAGATGAGAAAAGATTTACAGTCTGTCTTTTTTCAACTTTTGTAGGATGTACACTAGAAATGTTTCAAAGTATATCGAAGATCCCTTTTGCTCGGGTGCTTTTACATGTACCTGATATAGACGGATATGCAAATATTCCTATTACAGATGAATATTTGAGTTTGCTGGATACTATTATGAATGCAAAAAAGGTAAATGGAATGCCTTTTGTAGATAATGCAAATTGTCAGAGCACACCGCATCCTAAAGTTTTAAAATATTTAAAAGGAAAAGTATCTATTGCCAGTGAACTATGTGATCGGGCGGGGAATTTGGATAAAGATGACCGATTATCTAGCTCCAAAGGCATAAAAGGAAATATATATTGTACACAGTCATATAATCTTAGCAGAAATATTCTTTTACCAGATGGAAGTTTAGCTCTTTGCTGTATGGATTATGGATTAAAACATATTATAGGGAATTTATTGCAGAATTCATATCAGGAAATTATGAGCTCTAATGAAATGAATCGAATAAGACAAGCTATGTCAGATGATACAAAAGAAAATCTTTTGTGTCGCCAATGTATATATGCTCGCCAATGTTAAGGAGACGTTATATGGAATGATGATTTTTGAGTGAATATTATTGACTTTGAAATAGTGAGCCCTTGGATTATTAGAGGTTTTGCTGCCTGTTTGATGGAGTTTTCTAATTGTTTGCGCACATTTCTTGTGTTATATTAATTTTGGCAAGATTTGACGGATTGAATAGTCGCCTGTTTAAGGTAGCCCTTTCCAGTTGACGATTTTTAGTGTCGTGCATAATTTTAGCTTATTTAGCCATGCATCTTGTGGAAAATAGAGTTTGACTTTTCTCTTATGCCTATCAGAGAGCTTGCTGAGTTTATTTTTAGAGTAAGCGATTAATGTTTTCTTCTGTGACAATTCAAATTGTGCAAAAGCGATAGCGGCGGAATGGAGGCTTATATGGATAATACAAAAAAACTAGTTGCTATAGTAATTCCTGTTTATCGAGAATTTTTATCTGAAACAGAGCAAGTGTCTTTAAGACAATTAGATAAAGTATTAAGAGAATATCCCAAAGTATTCCTTATGCCAAATTCATTGAAAGGGAATTTTCTTAAGAGCGAAAATAATTATAAAATACTGAGGGTATCTGATCAGTGGTTGGCAAGTCGGGACGATTATAGTTGGATGATGATGAATGCAGATTTTTATGAGTTTTTTTCAGATTATCAATATATTCTTATCTATCAATTAGACGCATTTGTGTTTTTTGATCAGGTGCAGTATTTTTGTTCTTTAGGTTATGACTATATTGGTGCACCTTGGCGATATCCAAGTGAAGTCGATGGTGACAAGTATTATGTTGGTAATGGGGGATTTTCTTTACGGAAAATTGAAACTACTATTAGGTTATTAAGATTTACAGAAAAACTGAATGCAGACCATCTTTTTTCTAGTAGGTGGCGAGCTTGTGAGGATCGATTCTTTACATATTGTGCTGCAAAAAAATATTTAGATTTTAAGATTGCACCAGTGAAAATAGCGGCAGCTTTTTCTATGGAGGGCAATCCAAAAAAATATTTTAATTTGAATCATAGACAAGTACCAATGGGATGTCATAGATGGTTTGTTGAGGACAAGTCTTTTTATAAGGGACTTATTCAAAACTATGGGTATGATATAGATGCAGAATTTTCTTCGAGAGATAAAATCATTCAACAGGAGTATATTTTGTCTAAGTATCTGAATTCAACCAAGAAAGAAAAATTATTTCAAAATGCATTGCAGTCTATTTTCGGCGAAAAAAATTATAGGTTTGTTATTTGGGGGACTGGTGCAACAGGAAAACGTTGCTTAAAATATTTTGAAAAAGATAATATTCATGTACAAAATTTTGTATCGAATACTTTTATTAAAGAAACCGAATTTGTAGATGGGATAATAGTTCGAATGCCTAATCCTAAATATTTAGTCAAGTCTAAAATAATTGTAGCTACCTATTATTATGAATCAGTTATAAAAAGACAATTAGAGTGTATGGGACTTATTGAAAATGAAGACTATGTTGTTTATTTGACATTGATGAGAAGATTTTTTAATACATTGTATAAATTTAGAAATAACTAATGTGTACTAGAATGTGTAAAAAGATAGTGTATAATAAAGTTTGCAAAAGTGAATGGGAAATATAGTTTTTGTATATGATTTGATGTTGAAATGACACTTATATGTAGGAGTCATATAGTGTTGAAATCGTTGTACAAAGACGGAAAATGTCGGTAATTAAAAATTTGTTTAAGTCTGTATTATGGCATATATTTATATCATCAATATGAATTTTAATCAGTTTAATCAGCAGTATTTATCTAGGATGAGTAGCTTAAATCTTGTATATTGTTTGACGATTTTAGTAAAATCTCATTTGGTTCATTCCATTTATGGTATAGATATGGGGAGATATTATATGGAATCGATTGCAATACTGATGCAATGACAAAGAAAATAAAAATTATAAAACCAAATGATGAGTTAGAATTAGTAGATGCTACTCTTGTAATTAGTGTATTTGTTTTGAGGATATTGGAGCGATGATGAAAAAAAGTGTCTTGTCCCATTTCACGATTAGAAAATATTTTAATATGCTTGTAAAAATAAGCTTTCAAAACGTATGAAACAAATATTCACTATTTCCCGTTATTTTCTATTGGATTTGATTTGTGCGGGAGACATTAATTATTGTTTGATTTAGTATTGTGAGGTGTCTCTTATGCCAGCGATTAGCATTATTGTACCTGTATATAATACAGAGAAATACTTAAAAAAATGTATAGAATCTATTTTACAGCAAACTTTTATTGATTTTGAACTAATATTGATTGATGATGGTTCGACAGATTTCTCAGGAATAATATGTGATACTTATAGAGAGCATGATGAAAGAGTAAAGGTGATTCATAAAAAGAATGGTGGAGTTGCTGCAGCACGAAATACTGGGTTGCTTATAGCTAAGGGCGGCTATATTAGCTTCATAGATAGTGATGATTGGATTGATTGTGAATTTTATTCATATATATTGAAGTATATGAATAAAAACGTAGATATTGATATCTGTGTCTCTGGGATGAAGAGAGAAGGTCATGATAATTATACCAGTTGGAGTTTAAAACGAGGCAAGAAACAAGTTTTAACTAATATTGAGGCAGTTAAAAGTATGCTGGAACAGGAGCTGTTTCGTTGGGAATTATGCGATAAAGTTTATCAAAGAAAATTATTTATAAATTATTCGTTTGATGAAACACTTTCAATGGGAGAAGATTTTGCCTCGAATTGGTATCTTTTTCATAAAGCACAGTCTATTTTATATTACCCAATTTTTGGCTATCATTATCGTATGCGAAATGATAGTGTAACACATCTTTCGTATAATGGAGATCGAATTTTTTTGGATGCTTTAAATAAGGTAATGGATGACTATGATAAAATGGATGATACTATGCAAAAGTATATGCTGCGTTGGTATGTGACTGATATAATGAAAAATATTCTAAAAATGTTTTTTTGGGATGAGGTTAAATATGAATTGAAGATAAAATTTTATAAACAACGATTGCATGAAAGGCAATTAGATAAAAAAATATTAACATTATTAACATTGCATGAGAAGCTATTGTTAAAAATATTTGCATTAGAAGATAGCCACTGTCAAAAAATCATGTGGTATCGATATAAAAAATCATGTGATTATATCAAAAAAATTTGTAAGAAGTACAAAACTGTTTATATTTATGGGACAGGAGTTTTGGGACAATATATTGAGGAAATATTTAAACGTGAAACATTGAAATTTACAGCTTTTATTATTAGTGATAATCAATATACTAAAGGTCAGTTTGATGGATATTCAGTAAGGTATTTATCGCAGCTAAAAGAAAACAAACAACAGTCTGTATTTATTTTAGGATTAAATACGATATATAAAAATGAAGTGGAAAAATCTTTAAATAATTATGGCTACAAAAATATTTATTGGCCTGAGTTTTGCAAATTTTTTTAAGAAAGATATGATGTGTATGAGTTTTTTTTTAGTATCTATTGTGATTCCGGTTTATAATGGTTCGAATTATCTACGAGAAGCAATTGATAGTGCATTAGGGCAAACCTATACTAATATAGAAGTTATTGTTGTAAATGATGGTTCGTGTGATGATGGTAAAACAAGAAAAATTGCATTATCATATGGTCTTAAAATTCGTTATTTTGAAAAGGAAAATGGCGGTGTGTCCACAGCATTAAATTTGGGGATAAAGCAAATGCAGGGGGAATATTTTTCATGGTTATCTCATGATGATGTTTATCGTCCTAATAAAATAGAGATAGAAATGAATGCTTTAAAGTTAGCTGGCGATATGACAGTGCCAGTTCATAGTGGATTTGATGAATTGATTATGCCGCAGAAAGAGAATAAACCATTTTTGACTTTAGAAAAGCGTTATAGTAAAAGATTTCTTGAATCAGGGTTATGTGCTACGACTATTGGGTTTATTAGTGGATGTTCCTTATTAATCCACAAAAGTTATTTTGAAAAATATGGATTGTTTGATGAGAAATTAAAAACTACGCAAGATTATGCAAAATGGTTTGAGATGTTTAAAGATAAAAGGATGCTTTATATTGAGCAGCCTTTGATTCAGTCAAGAATACACAAAGAACAGACTGGGGCAACATATAAAAATTTTCACAAGGAACGTGATGACTTACACAGATGGATGATGGAAAATGTTACGTTGACAGATACTAAAAAAATGGGATGGGATTTATATCATTTTTTTAGTGTTTTATTGCCGATTTTAGATATTTCTGGTTATACAAGCAGCTATCAATATGCATGTAAAAGGCTTTTGCAATTAAAAGAAAGCCCAAAAACATTGAATAAAATTGAAAAATTGAAATTTTTTTTGCAACTGCAAGATCATAAACTATATCTTACTTGTGCAGGAAAAAGGGGGAAAGCTCTTTTAAATTATTTTAGGTTACGGGGAATTTTAGTGGAAGGATTTTGCGATTCAAATGAAAAGTTATGGGGTCGTAAAATTAATGGGATATCCTGTTTTTCAACAAAAGAGATTGAGAAAGAAAAAGTATTGTTAATAGTTACGAAAGCAGAACCTTATGTATTAAAGAATTCTTTATTGAAGCAAGGTTTTGAGAATGTAATAACATATGATGAAATAGAAGAATTATTATGTGAAATACCGTTAAAAAAGATGATGCTATATAAATAAAGGCGATATCATATATAAGTGAAAAATTCGCATATACGTTTTTAGTCGATTACATATCAAACAAAGTGGTTGTTTAATAAGGGGATAGACGAGAGTCGGTATGGATGAAAATGTGATACCAGATGTCAATAATTATAGTGAAAAGCAATCATCAGTTTTTGAAAAAATAAAGGGGCTGAATAGAGAATATGAAAATATGGGATTTTATTTTTCCGGAAGGAAAAGAAATTATTATTTGGGGTGCAGGGAAAAATGGATTAATGTGGTTTAATACGTTAGTATCAATGGACAAAAAAATCAAATGTTTTTTTGATAAAAATGCTAAGCAAAAAGAAGTAAAAAATGGAATTCAATGTTTAAAACCAATTGAACAAAAAAAGTTTCAAGGGAAATATATAGTGTTGATTTCGCCAATATCAAATGTGGATGAAATTTATTTACAAGCTAAACAGTATGGTTTTGAAGAAATAATAATAGGGAACATGATTAAATTTATCCCGAACGATAAAAATATTTTAATGGATAATATGTTTTCTGGATTTGGGCATTTTTATTCATTATATCCTGATCTTATCAATTTACAAACGCAGTATCAAACAGTGCAGAAATGTGCTGTTAGTAATAATCAAGCTGATGGCATAGATTTAAATAAAGAAAAACAAACACAATTGTTATATGAAATGAATAAAATATTTGACTCAAGGATAAAGTGGGCGGATATAAATGATCTTGCTGAATCTAACTATCGCTATAGAATGCATAATCAAGCATATCCAATAAATGACGCTTTAGTACTACACTTTTTATTAAGAATTTTAAAACCTAAAAATTTAATTGAAGTTGGATCAGGTTATTCTTCGGCAGTTACATTGGATACTTGTGAAAATTTTCTAGAAAATATAAACTTAACATTTATTGAACCATATCCAACGACTTTTTTTTCCTTATTGAAAGAAAAGGAAAAAAATTCAATTATGATGATTGAAAAAAATTTACAAGATGTCCAATTAGACGTATTTAGAAAATTAGAAGATGGTGATGTTTTATTTATTGACTCTACGCATGTATCTAAATTTGGATCAGATGTTAATTATTTATTTTTTAATATCCTACCAGTTCTAAAATCAGGGGTTATAGTTCATTTGCATGATATTTTTTATCCATGGGAGTATTCTTTGCATTGGATAAAAAAAGGTATGGGATGGAATGAATTATATTTACTAAGATCATTTTTACAGTATAATAATAAATGGAAAATATTATTTTTTTCTAGTTTTATGGAAAAAGAATGTTTTGAAATGTACAATGATGATTGGAAAAAAATAGATGGGTTCTTTTCCGGAAGTTTTTGGATGCAAAAGCAATAAATTTTTAGGGATTTAATTTCTGTTTATAAGGAGATTTAAAACTAATGGGATTATTTACGAACAAAATATTAATGATAACAGGTGGAACCGGATCTTTTGGCAATGCCGTATTAAAGAGGTTTCTAAATACTGATATTGCTGAAATTCGTATTTTTTCGCGAGATGAGAAAAAGCAAGATGACATGCGAAAAAAATATCATAATGACAAAATAAAATTTTATATTGGTGATGTTCGTGATCTGCAAAGTGTAAAAAATGCAATGTACGGTGTTGATTATGTTTTTCATGCGGCAGCATTAAAACAGGTTCCTTCTTGCGAATTTTTTCCGTTGGAAGCAGTGAAAACGAATGTGCTTGGCACGGAAAATGTTTTAACGGCTGCGGTTGATTTTGGTGTAAAAAAAATTGTTTGTCTATCAACAGATAAAGCAGCATATCCAATCAATGCAATGGGGACTTCAAAAGCTATGATGGAGAAAGTTGTAATTGCAAAGGCACGAAATATCCCAGAAGAAAAGACGATGATTTGTTGTACGCGATATGGCAATGTAATGTGTTCTAGAGGCAGCGTAATTCCATTGTTTATTGAACAGATAAAAAACAATCAACCGTTAACGGTTACAAATCCTCAAATGACTCGTTTTTTGATGGACTTGGATGAAGCGGTTGATTTAGTGTTATTTGCTTTTAAAAATGCACATGCAGGCGATTTGTTTATCCAAAAAGCGCCATCGTGTACAATTGGTGATTTGGCAGAGGCTATAAGGCAATTGTTGTTGCCGAATGCTATTATTAAAAATATAGGAACTCGGCATGGTGAAAAACTATATGAAACTCTTTTAACAAAAGAAGAATGTGTTAAAGCAATTGATATGGGAAGATATTTTAGAGTACCTCTTGATGAAAGAAATTTAAATTATGAACAATATTTTTCAGAAGGAAATGAACAATTTGATCAAATTGAGTCCTATACTTCTAAAAACACTATAGTATTAGATATTGAAGAAATTAAAGAAAAATTATTATCTGTGAAATATGTAAAAAATGAAATGAAAATTATTTCGAAAATAAAGTGATTTTTGGCTTTTTGAGGTGTGAATTTTGAAAAAGAAAATTGTTTTCTTAAATCGCTGTTGGTTAGTCGGTGGTATGGAAAGGGTTATCGCTATATTAGCAAATAAGTTAATAGATTTTTTTGATGTATATATATTAATATATGGGGAAGTTAAAAATGATATATTTGCATTAAATCCAAATGTTACATTTAAAGCTATACCGGCAGACGGTGGGATGGGAAGTCAGACTGTTAAATTTGTAAAGAATGAAAAAATTGATTTGGTTATTGGCAATAGTGGGATTTCAACAGATATGCTAAATGTTTATGATGAACTGTATAACAACAATATAAAATTCGTCGTTTGTAATCATGAATATTATTTTTATCCTCATTATAAAATTTCTTGTATGGGTACCGTTTTTAGAAGGATTGATGTTTTAGCAAAAGCTGAAGTTTCCATATTTTTAACTTCATTTAGCTTGCTTGCATATAGCGGATTTAACAATAATGGCTTTTTGTTACCCAATCCTGTAAGTTTTGACTTGAAAAACATAGATATGGCTAGAATTAAAGCTCAAAACAAAACTATTATTGCCGTTGGTCGGTGGAATGATCCTATCAAGCGATTGGATAGACTTTTAAATGTAATGACACATGTTTTGGAAATTGAACCGAAAGCTAAGTTGCTTTTAGTAGGTCCATATAATAGGAACATGAAAAATAAATATGTAAATGAAACTATTAATGAGCAAATAAGACGTTTAAAAATACCGAAAAATAACATAAATTTTTTGGGAGAGCAAGAAGATGTAAAAATATATTATAAGCAAGCAGACATTATGTTAATGACATCTGATAATGAAGGTTTTCCTATGGTATTGACTGAGGCTGGAATGATGGGATTACCTGTACTTATTTTTGATATCCCCGGGTTAGATGATATTGTTAAAGACAATGAAAATGGATATATTATTCAACAAGATGATTGCAAATTAATGGCAGAAAAAGTTGTAGAAATTTTATGGGACGATAATTTATATAGTGTTTTGAGTAAAAATGCAGTACGGTTAGCGGAACGTTTTAGTCAAGATGAGATAACAAAACGCTGGAGAAATTTAATAGAAATGATTTTAAGTAGTGATCAAAAAAATTTTTTACGTCAATATATAAATAAATCTGTTGATAAAGCAAGATGCTATTCAGAAAAAAATATAAGATGTTTGTCACAAGAGTATGAAAAGGTACTTTATCTTGAATATCAAATTATGCGAGAAGTATTTGATGAAAAAATAGAAGTTGATTCTGCAAGAGAAAAAACAAATGAATTAGAAGAGCATTTATCAAAGAGAGTGCAAAAACTGAGAAGTTATTTGGAATATCAGAAGGGGGATTAATAAAAGATGAAATTTTTAGTCTTAGGTGTTACGGGGATGGCTGGACATATGATTGCCTCTTATCTACAAGAGCAAGGGCATACGATTGATGGATTTTCACGACGTCCATGTTCTTTGTTTAAAACCATTAACGGTGATGCACGAGATTTTGAGTTGTTAAAAAGAGTTATATCTCAGGGCCATTATAGCTATATTATAAATTGTATAGGCATTTTAAATCAGTTTGCAGAACGAAATCAAGCAGATGCTGTTTTGATAAATAGTTATTTACCTCATTTTTTGAAAAAGGTTACGATGCAGATGGAGACTCGCATCATTCATTTAAGTACAGACTGCATTTTTTCTGGGAATAAAGGCGAATATAAGGAACAAGATTATCCTGATGGTACTAGTTTTTACGATCGAACTAAGGCCCTTGGAGAATTAAATGATGATAAAAATTTAACATTTAGAAATTCAATTGTAGGGCCAGACCTCAATAGAAATGGTATTGGTTTATTTAATTGGTTTATGCAGCAACAAAAAGAAATAAGTGGATACACAAAAGCAATTTGGACAGGAGTTACTACACTTACATTAGCACACGCTATTGAAAAAGCGGCAATGGAGAATTTAACCGGAGTATATCACTTGGTAGGAAAGCAAAGTATCAACAAATATAGACTACTGACATTGTTCAATCAATATTGCAGAAAAAAGCCTATAAAAATTATTTCTGTTGATGGATTGGTTTTAGATAAAAGTTTGGTGAATACGAGAACGGATTTTTCTTTTGGAGTTCCAACTTATTCTACTATGGTAGAACAAATGAGCTTATGGATTGCTTGTCATGCAGACTTATATTCGCATTATGAAATAAAGTGAGGGATTTTTTTGCAAAAATTGAAGGTAATGACATTATTAGGAACTAGACCAGAAATTATTCGGCTTTCCGAAATTATAAAAAAATTTGACATATATTTTGAACATAAATTAGTACATACTGGTCAAAATTGGGAGTATTCATTAAATCAAGTTTTTTTTGATGATTTTGGTTTACGTGAACCTGATTTTTATTTAGATAGTGTTGGTAGTGATTTAGGTGAAACTATGGGAAATATAATTGCTAAATCGTATCAATTATTTATAGATGAAAGGCCAGATGCTTTATTAATTTTAGGGGATACAAATTCATCTTTAGCAGCTATTAGTGCAAAACGTTTAAAAATACCGATATTTCATATGGAGGCAGGAAATCGTTGCTTTGATGAAAATTTGCCAGAAGAAATAAATCGAAGAATTGTGGATCACATTGCTGATGTTAATCTTCCATATACAGAACATGCGCGTAGATATCTTTTAGAAGAAGGATGTCGAAAAGAGCATATATATGTTACAGGTTCACCTTTAACTGAAGTTCTAGACAAATATAAAAATCAGATGAAGGGAAGTTCAATACTGCAGTCTTTAGGGATAAAAAGTGGACAGTATTTTTTATTATCAGCTCATAGGGAGGAAAATATAGATAATGAAAAAAACTTTGTATCTTTAATGGATGCTGTAAATACTATTGCAGAAACATATAATCTGCCCATCATATATTCAATGCATCCACGTAGTAAAAAGTTTATAGAGAAAAGAAACTATAAGTTTAATTCACTAGTGAAATGTATGTCACCTTTTGGCTTTTTTGACTACAATAAGCTTCAAATGGAAGCGTATTGTGTTATTTCGGACAGTGGCACTGTACCAGAAGAAGCAAGTATACTTAATTTTCCGGCAGTATCTATCCGAACATCCACGGAACGGCCTGAGGCTATTGAAAAAGGAAATATTATTATTGGTGGAATACGAAATAAAGACATATTGCAGGCTGTAGAACTTTGTAGAAATATGTATGAGCAAAAAGAAATAATGGAGTCTGTTATTGACTATAAGGATAAAAATGTGTCTGCTAAAATTGTGAAAATCATTCAAAGTTATACGAGAATTGTAGATACCGTTATTTGGAAAAAATAAAACTAGCATGGAGATTAAGATGAATAAAATTTCTGTTTTGATACCAATATATAATGTAGAAAAATACCTTAGTCAATGTCTAGAAAGTGTGCTGCAGCAAAGTTTGTATGCTATAGAAATTATTTGTATCAACGATGGGTCTACAGATAGTTCTTTGAAAATTTTGCAAAAATACGCCGTAAAAGATCAACGTATAAAAATTATTAATAAAAAAAATACGGGATATGGTCACTCTATGAATATTGGGTTAAAAGAAGCCACGGGTGAATATATTGGAATCGTAGAAAGTGATGATTTTGCAGAAGAGAATATGTTTCAGGTTCTTTATAAAAAAGCTGTGATGAACAATGCAGATATTGTTAAGTCTAATTATTTTGCACAAAAGGGAGACGAACAATATTTTATGGAACCATTGAAAGGGGAATCATATGGTATAGTATATGCACCAAATCAGAGTAAGACAATGTTATATTCAAAGACTCCTTGTATTTGGACTGGGATCTATAAACGAAATTTTTTGTTAAAGAATAATATTTGGTTTAATGAAACTCCTGGGGCATCCTATCAGGATGTTTCATTTTATTTAAAAACGATGATTTGTGCAAAACGAATATATTTACTCAAAGAAGCTTATTTACATTACAGAACAGATAATGTAACTTCATCGGTTCGTTCTAAAGAAAAAGTCAAGTGCATATTTGATGAATTTGCAGAAATAAAACAATTTTTGAAGAACCAAATAGACTTTAAAAGGCTAAATATAAATATAATTCCAACTAAGGTTATTCGTTATATGGAAAATTATAGGCGTGTAGATGACAAGTATAAGATGCTGTTTTTATCATATGCTGCTGATGATTTTTGCAAGGATGATGAGGAAGGGTTATTACAGGTGGCTGAAATAAATATAACGGATTGGTCTTTTGTGCAAAAATTAGTGCATCATCGTGAACAGGTTTTTTTTGAAGCTTATTCAAAAATACAACAACAGAGACTGTGCTTAAAAGGTTTTTTTGTAGAACTGCAGAAATTCCCTAAGCTTTATATTTATGGTGCAGGAAAAGTGGGAGTATTTGTTGCAGAATATTTACTTCAGAAAAACATTAAAATAGAAAGTTTTTTAGTGTCAATACTTAAAGGTAATCCAGCAAATATAAAAGGAATAAAAGTTCAAACTGCGGAGATGATCAAATCTGACAAGCAGAAGAGTCTTATTCTAGTCTCAGTAAAAGATATAGACCAGTATGATCTTATTTGCGCATTGAAAAACCAAGGTTTCGAACATTTAGTAAGTATGAATTTGGAACTTAGGAATGCGATGATGTAGAAAGGTACAGAGCGACAAAAACTCTCAGTCATTCAGGGATTAATTAAGGGAAGATTATTTTTATATACATTTATACTCATAATACATAACAGGGCAGCGGTGAAAATATGTTATACATTTTTGATATTTTTAATACAATTATTATGCCAAAGACAGCAACCTTTCAAGGTGTTTTTGCATTGATGCAAAAAGAATTGCAGGAGAATCCCGCCTATCAAAAAATAGCGAATTATATCAAAGATAATTTTTATGAGTTGCGTATTCATTCGGAAGATTTAGCGAGGCGGCAATATCAAAGACATGGTGTTGAAGAAATAACTTTAAAACAAATTTATGAGGCTTTGGCTACGACAGGAGCAATTGATACTGATGATATATCGGTGTTGATAAAGTTAGAGTGTAAATTGTTAATAGATAATCTAATAGGTGTAGAAAAATATATTTCTTTAATAAAACATCTGTTGAAAACAAATGAAAAAGTTATTTTTTTGGCTGATACTTATTTGGATAAAGAGCTTGTTCTAAAAATACTTGCAGATATAGATTCGTTATTATTGGAAATTCCATTGTATCTATCCTCTAGTCATAAGGTTCGAAAAGCTTCAGGAAAGCTTTATCATATAATAAAAATCTCTGAACAGGTTGAATATAATAATTGGAGATATTTTGGGGTAGATGATGCTGGTGTACTAAAGTGCCTAGGTATAAAAAATTTAAAAAATATGCGACATTTAAATTTATGGAAGTTTGAAGAAAAATATTTATGCACGCAGCATAATAATTGTTGCAGTCAATTAATAATTGGTTCTGGCAATGCTGTTCGGATGAAAGCACTCGAAAATAGTGCAGTTATAGGGTGTACTATTGGTGGGCCTATTCTTTTTTCGTATGCACAATGGATTATTGAGGAAAGCAAGCGTAGAGGATTTAAGCGATTATATTTTATAGCGAGAGATGGATATATTCCTAAGAAAGTAGTTGATATTCTATTGAAAAAGTGGAATATTGATATTAAAACACATTACATTTATGGTTCACGGAAGGCTTGGCGAATGCCTTCATATAATGGGGAAATTGGTACTGTGCGTCGTATTATTGCCATGTCTAACCCAGATAGATTGAAAAGCTTAACTGATATTGCTGAGGTTTTAAAGATCGATAAGGATGATCTGAAAGCTTTTTTAGGGGATTTTTCTGCTGATGAAAAATTATCTTATTGCACTATAAGCCTTTTAGCAAAGAGATTAGATGAAAACCAAAAGTTCAGAGGTTTTTTAGTAGAACGACAAACTTTAAACCGGAAAATGGTTCAAAGCTATTTAAAACAAGAAATTGATATGAAAGACGAAAAGTTTGCATTTGTTGAAATCGGTGGTACAGGGTTTACACAGAAATGCTTGGCAAATTTATTAAAGGATTATTATAAGGGGCCGATTTGGACATTTTTTTTCAAAATGGATAGAATTGTAAACGAAAAAGAGTGTAGGTATCTTAATTTTTTACCTAGTAGTTTAAAAACAGATTTGTTGATTGAATTATTATGTCGTGCACCGCATGGGCAAACCGATTCTTATATAGAATGTAATGAAAAGATTAAACCAGTTCTAAAAGGCAACGAGGGAACGTTTTTAAAAAGTTATGGTTATGATATGTATGTTGAAGGAATAGAAAAATATACTGAGTTTTATGCTACGCAGGTAAAAAAGTATAACGTATCGGTGAATTTAGAAGCTTTAATTTGTTATATCGAAAATATTATGCAGCCAAAGGATAAAGCGATTTTGGACTTTTTTGCGGATATGCCATATAGTCCATCAGGAAGAGATACAAATATGGCAGCATTTGCGCCTGCTTTGACAAAAAGAAATATTCGGGATGTATATTTATTTCATCCGAGACAGCCAATTGCACGATATTATGAGGGAACAGATATTAACTATGCGATACTTCGCTGCAATGAAAGAGAAAAAAGAAAAATCGCTTTTTATCAAAAGAACAGGGATGTGATTATAGATCGTTTGCAGCGACTGACCAAGCGGTCTTTTGTTGAAACGCAGGAAGAAAAAAATTACTTGTTTAAAGGGTTTCCCTATTCGTATTTTGGCAGTACCTTTGTTCTTTATGGTGCAGGAAAGTGGGGAACACAGTTTCATGATTCAGCAATTGCGGCAAATTGTCATATCGTTCAATGGCTTGATAAAAATTATCGGCTGTTGGCAGCGAAAGGCTTGGCAGTATCCGGAGCATTATTAGATTTTGGTAAAAATGCAAAATATGATGCTGTTTTTGTGGCAGTAAGTAATCAGCGGATAGCTCTTGAAATAAAAAACGAAATGCTGAAATTTGGTGTTGATGAGAAAAAAATTGTTATATTATTTGAATATATGAGTGCATTGGATATATGAACAGAGGGTAGTGAAGTGAATGGCTGATTTTATTAATATATACCAAAAAGAGCCACAGCGGATATCTCAAATCGATCGGGATATTCGGCAATATATTGCAGATCATGAGGATGGAAATTTTGCTGAGGTTCTACTCCGCGAACAGCGGTGGCAGGTTTTTTTGCAGTTATCGATCTTGCGAACGGCTCTTTTGGCATGGTATGAGTTTTCACCGAAAGCAGATATTCTGGAAGTTGCTGCTGGGTTCGGTTCTTTAACGGGTGTCTTATGTCAAAAGGGTGGACAGGTGACCGTCACGGAACGTTCTGCTTTTCGGGCAGAAACCATTTCTGAGCGCTACAAACATATGATGAATTTAACGGTTTATGCGGGTGACTTGAAAGATATTGTATTCGACAAGAAATTTGATTATATTGTTTTGCCGGGGATTTTAGAATTACAGGGAAATGGTAAATCGGAACAGCAGCCTTATATTGCTTATTTAGAACAAGTTAAAAGTTTATTAAAGCCAGGTGGGAAACTACTTATTGCAGTTGAAAATCGCTATGGGCTGAAATACTTCTGTGGGGAAGCGGAACCCTATACAAAGGAATTTTTTGCCGGGATAAACAAGTATCCGGTAGCGGGGCGCGGCTATTGCTTTGATCGGCAGGAATTAATCGATCTTTTGCAGGCAGCAGGATTTCCTTATTATAAATTTTATTATCCAGTTCCAGATTACAAATTGCCACAGGTTATTTATTCGGATCAGCATTTGCCGGGAGATGAAATGCGGGAACGTATTATTCCATATTATAACAGCAGCTCGTTGATTGCCTCAGAATCTGCATTGTATGGTGATATCGCGCGCAATGGCGTTTTTGGGTTTTTTGCCAATTCATTTTTTATCGAATGCGGGAAGAAGGATGATTTTTGTCCGGTGGATTATGCTGCGGTTACGGTTGATCGGGGCAATGAAACAAGCTTTGTGACGAGTATTTATAAAAAAGAAGTTGTAAAAAAACAGGCATTATATGAAGAAGGAAAAGTCGGCCTGCGAAATTTGCAAAAGCATATGCAGGCTTTAGCAATGCGCAAAATAGCAGTCGTTCCAACAGAGTTTAAAAATGAGGCGGTTTATATGCCGTATATCAAGGAACCAACGCTGGCTAACTATTTGCGTTCTTTACAAAAAGAAGATAAATCCCAAGTGTTAGCCGTTTTTGATGAACTGTGGGAATGCATTATAAAGTCCTCGGAACCTGCTGCCAAAATGGATTGTAATCTTTTGAAGCTTGCACCGCAAGCGGACTGGGGACCTGTTTTAGAAAATGCCTATATGGAAATGATTCCAATGAATTGTTTTTACCAAAATGGAAAAATGACGTTTTTTGATCAGGAGTTTGTGAAGGAGAATTATCCGGCAAAATATCCAATGTTCCGCGCATTGGCCTTTATTTATTATGATTTACGAGAAATTGTTTCATTGACCGAATTGCAGAAACGCTATGGAATTACAGAGGAAATGTGGTCTGCTTTTTGGTCGATAGAAGTTAGCTTTTTTAATGGACTGAGAAATACAGATGCCTATCATCAGTTTTATGCACGGCGGGAAAATCCCGTACGAATTCATAAAAACCGACAGATCATGTCTTTATTGGATTAAAGTAGGAGGACAAGGGAAAGTGAAAAAAAAGTATAAAATTGGTTATGTGCAGGGAACGTTTGATCTTTTTCATATTGGGCATTTGAATTTGTTGAAAAAAGCAAAAAGTCGCTGTGAACATTTAATTGTCGGGGTTGTAAGTGATGCTTTGAGCTGTCATTATAAAGATGAACAACCCTATATTCCTTATAGTGAACGAGCCGCAATTGTAAAAGCTATAAAATATGTTGATCAGGTTGAACAAGTTGGGTTTTCTAATGAAAATAAAATTACGGCCTGGCATTTATATCATTATAATTGCCATTTTTCCGGAGATGATCATGCTGGCGAATGGGATGCATTAATTTGTGATTTAAAAAATCTTGGTGCAGCGGTTGAGTTTTTTCCTTATACAGAGCAGACAAGTTCTACGAAAATAAAAACACTGGTCAAGGAAAAAATTCTTTATGAAAGAGATGCTTTTTTTTCTTTTGATGTTTTTGATACGCTGCTTACAAGGAAGACAGCAACGCCGAAAGGTGTGTTTGCATTAATGCAGCAAAAGTTAGAAGCAGATAA